>Ga0065711_1002744_pt1 | contig 54928 bp, 73 predicted proteins | sample Hoacrofraction12_FD_59098 | JGI IMG/M metagenome (GOLD analysis project Ga0065711, IMG submission 59098) | Hoatzin crop microbial communities from Cojedes, Venezuela - Epithelial fraction 12 v2 (version 2) | ecosystem: Host-associated > Birds > Digestive system > Esophagus > Crop | place... | reverse complement strand
GCTCCCCGCCGCCATCTTCCCGCCCGCCCCTGCCCCGGGGCCGCCGCCGGCGTCAGGGCGCCACCTGCGGGCCGCGGCCATGGCTGCTGGGGCGAGGGGCTCCGCCCGCTGAGGGGAAGCGGGTGTCCGGGGGAGGGACGGGACGCGGACACTCCGCCGTCTGGGTCCCTCCCGGCGCCGCTGCGTGGTGAGGGAGGGCGAGAGGGGTCCCTAGAGCCGAGGCGGCGAGGAAGGGTCGCGGATCTGGGGGAGATGGCGGCGGGCTGAAGGGCCGGGCGCTGGGCCGCCGGCTCCTGTCAGAGAGCTGAACCGAAGCGCGTCCGGCTGTGTCATGAGAAAAGAGCGAGTTCCATCCTGCCGCAAAAGCCAGCTGTTTCCTAGAGGATGCGGAGGAATGCAAAGGGACACGAAAAGTAAGAATAATAAAACCAAAAGGTGCTAATTGCCTGGGCTAGAGCGGGGCTGCGCGGTGCCGTGCGGGGAGCAGAGTGCCGCCGGACCAGCGGGGCCTCCAGGAACCAGAGAGCAGCTGCAGTTACGGCTTTATTCATTTTCACATTTAGATATTACAACAAAACTCTTAATGACAAAAGGATAACAAGTACTACAGGAGGAGAGGAAAGAAAGCAGTGTTCTAACTGGTTTGATATATAACCGTGAACTTCCAGAGACAAGACTCAACGTGAGTTACAAACACTCACAGACGCTCACTGGTAGGAGAACTTCGCACACGCAAACACCCACACACTCACCCACAAAACACTCAGACACACACACACAAACCACACTTCTGTACTCACACATAACCCATGTTGTAACCTACTTGCTTCGAAGGCAGCCCACTGAAACATCGAATGCTGCTGTAGCAACAACAGGTACCAGGTTAAAATATTGCAATATAAATGAAGTGTTACTTGATACACAGGTTTTTTCTTCAGCGACGCACGTGTATTTGCAAGTAGGGGACCCAACGCTTTGTTTTCATGAGGGAGCAATGTCTGCTCAACACCAACACTTTGTAAGGAAAAACGAGACTGCGCATAGACTGGGAACAGTCATTTTGAAGGAGGATGATGATAAATAGCTTAGCTTCAATGTTGAGTTCCAGTAGAAAGCCCAAACAAAACAAAACAGAGAGTGCATTGTGAACGGAGCAGGCACAATTATTGAACCCTGGGTTTTAAAAGTTGAAATACTCCCTTGTCGCTGTGGAAAGACAGAGAACACTGTTCCCTCACATCTTAAAACCCAAACAGACCAGCTTCATTTCATGCTCATGCTTATCTGGAGACTGTAAAAAAAAACAAAACAGAAAAAAAGCAAGAGTGTGGGGAAGGGTATCAGGTTTGTACACTCTAATTTTAGTGTACTTTTAAGAGAGCAAAAGTACAATTGTCTCAACAGCTCTGCAGTATCCCGCACTACAATCGTTCTTCGTCAGCAGGAGTGTCTGAAGAGCCAGCATTTCCTTGTATCATGGCTGCATTGTTCATGCAGTGCTGTTGACGCAGATACAATAGGGTCTGATTCCACCCCCCCATCAAGATGGTGCAAAAGAGAGAAAACAGACTTCTGTGGAGTCCAGTCATTTGAATGTTCAAAAATCAGGTGTCATACCAGTGGCTTTCCCCAGAGTGAAGCAGCGGATCGTTAACAATGGCTTTGATGAAGTAACGCTTCTCCACAAGGATGCTCATGAGCAATTTACAGCTGAACCAAGAGGAAAAGTGCAGCTGTCCTGGCTGGTTGGGAGCGCTGACAGCCAGCCAGCGCGCTCAGATGCCTCTGCCCCCTTTCTGCTGAGGAATCCTGCCAGTGCCCTCCAAGTGTCAGTCTGCTAGTACATTTCTATTGCTCACATACGGACAAGAACTTGCAGCTACTTTGGAATTCTCTTTTTCAACTAGAATTTAATTTATAGGCCTCCTTCTTGGGCCCTGTTTCAGATCGGGCTGTTTGCAAGCAGAGAACTGTTGTGAAGCACTGGAAACAAGAGAGCCTGGGTCTGATGGATGAACATCACCCAGCGAGCAGCCTGAATTTAGCTCAGATGTCTGTCACCGTCCACCCATGTGAAAGCCAGTGGAGATCCCCAGCAGCACAAGGCACATGCAGCCTTCCTTCTGCCAAGGGAACCACCAGTTCAAGAACCAGGGCAAGATGAGGGCAGGAGAATTTGGTCTGGCCTACACCCTGTTGGCTGTCCTACTTCCCTGGCCTGGCCCTCCAGCATCTCCTGCCAGAGGATTCTTACTGAGTCATAACAGTTACTTAAAGATGCTTAAATTCCTGGCAACTTCAGGGAACACCAGCAGAAATCAGCGAATTCATTGACACATGCGGTTTTCAATTCCACGTCCTGAGCCAGTTTGGCTCAAGCTGGTCCGGTTTTGTGCCTCTTTTTGCCATGGAAATCGCAGCCATGTCATCCTGCTAACACGAAAAGGGAGGGGAACACTGGGCACTCTGCACGGGCTTAGAGAATCTGAATGACAGGCATGCTTTTCCCATGTGCTACATAAATCTCTCCATTACACTGGTGCAGAGAACTATAATTAAGATTTGGGAAAGTCATCCGTAACAACTCACAGGCTCACATCAGGAAACGCATAAAACCCTCTGCTGGAAAAGAAATACAGTTTGGGAAAGCAGTACGTCTGACAGGAAACACGATTTTGCAAGTCCAAACCAAACCCTTGGCTCTGAGCACAGCAGTGTGGCCCGCAAGCAGAAACTCCCTGGTGCCAAGATGCCCCGGTGCAAGGAGCTCTGCCAGCCATGGGCATGTGGGAGAAGAGATGACGACAAGCTGATCAGACGAGCCTCTTCACCCAGACTCCTCTGGCGGTGACGTAACTGTGCTCTGTGGCTGGCCTCTCGGATTGTGAACAGGATGAAAAAAAATAGGTGGGAAGCGGTGAGGCAGCAGCACAGAAATCTGTAGAGAAGGGCTGTGGAGGTTCCCCAGAGCTCTGAATTCACATGGCATCTTTCAGAAACAAAAGGCCCAAGTGATGAGATGTTTCCTCAGCAAATATATGTTTCTCAGTCCCCCAGAGACAGGCACACCGTGCAACAGAAACTGGAGAGGAGCCCCTTGGGCAGAGTGCGTCCACAGACCCAGGGATCTAGGGTGACAGGAAAGGTCAGGGTGCAGAACTGTCCAACCAGGAGAACTGGGGCTTGAGCCCTGGCCAGGTGCTGCCCTCCATGTGCTCAGTGATGCCAACAAACAAGGGGATGCAGCCCAGGGCACCTCATTGCTGGAGCTCTGTTCCGTCCATTGTTTCTAAAACCCTTGCAACAACTCAAAAAGAAACATTTCACTCCCTACCACTTTGATCCTTTTCCTCCCAGCAAACAACCCATTTTTGCTCTGTGTTTAGAAGCCAGCTGAAATTAACACAGCTTTGCTTTAATTTCTCACTTGAGCAACAGATGATCTCAGCACTGCTCTGGGAGAAGGGGAAGGCGAGAGCAGCAGACCTGTGAGTAACGTGCTCACAGCACAGATCGTATAAAACCCTGTTTTGCAAAGGGCCTGCAAAAAGAGTTGATATTTATCTCACTGGGAGGACTCTAGCCATCAGCTGATGACCTACTCAGCACTAGCTGTGTTGAGATGGCTAAAATAATCCTGGTGGTAACGATGCCCGAGCAGATTGACAGGTTTCCCCCCCAGCAGAGATGAGAGGGCTGTGGGTGTTGCTCGCGGAGGAGATGGAGGGGCTGGCACTTAGCCAGAATGAACAGTGTGCATGAACATTTACAAGAATCCCTCGGGATCTCTCTGTACATGTCTTTAAAATGTCCTGCTCTTGCTGCTAATACCACTAGGGATTTCTTCCCTTTGATTCTGCTCTGCAGCTCAGCAGCTGATATCATGAGGAGAGGAGGAGGAAGCAATCCAAGGAAAAACATCCAGGCTGCACACCAGGAAGAAACTTGAGACTAAGACAGATCTATTTATATCTGACCTGAAATGGGCTTTCTGAATGGGAAGCTGATCTGAGTGGAGGCTGGATGCTAGGCAGAAGGTGCTGTAGTGCTGAACGCAGACACCCACTCGCCGGCAGAATGCATCTGTCTGAGCCACAGGAGGAAAAGAAACGCGAGGAATCGGCGATGCGCACTCTCCAGTCCCGGCACGGGGAAGCTGCAGCTGGAGGTTCTGCGTGGGTCATCGTGCTGCTGTTCCAAGGACATCGGTGGTCCCCATCCAGGGGCAGGTTCCCTGCTGGGGTTGGGTGTAGGTTGATAGAGAAGCTCTGAGCGACCCTGATAATGTTCCTGGAGGGTGAGAGGGGATGCCTCGGCAGGTGCCTCCAGGGCCCGGTGCCATTAGTACTGCTCGGAGAAGAAGGAAGCGTGGAGAGCGGGGGGACTGGCCCCCTCTCCAGGCGGGGTGCAGCTGCCGTCCTCAGAGTGTTCTGACAGCTCCCCGTATTCACTGTTGTAAAAAGTCTGGCCTCCGACCTGGGACCCGTACGATGGCCGACATCTGCCTCGCAGGTCCGACTGTTCCCTTGGCAGCTCCGCAGTTCGGCTGGGCCCTTTACTGCTGTGAGGGAGAGACACAAAAGATCAATCTGATCACTCCTGGAAAGCCTCTGTCCTGCTTAGAGAGATCCCAGCTTCAGGAAACATCATCTGCTAAAGCACGGGGCAGAGGCAGGGTCAGGAATGGACCTACACCTGCGTTTCAAAGCACAACACCGGGCCTTGCTCTAAACCTAAGCACAGCCTGTATGTTTTGTGAAAAATCTGCACATAACCCAGCAACAGGGTTATTTCAGCTCTTCTAGATACCTTTGGGAAGCCCAGGGAAGGGTTGGGACCCCAATGAGCAGGCAGAGACAAGAGATGTTGCCTCAGTTGCTCCTGGACCTGGCAGGAGTAACAGAAACTGATACAAACCAAGAGCCAGGATGGGGGAAAGGAAATGAAGGAAGATGATGAAGGAGATGTGGGAGGAAATCAGCAGCCCCATCTCAGTGCCTGCCAATACCAGGTGACTAGCAAGAAGTCACAAGAGTGAGGGCAGGGACACATTCAAGGAGAGTTTTAAGGGCAGTGTTTTCCAGGAGACGGGACACCAGGTAGCCCACGCTGTAGGAGACAACGGGAATGTGCCTTAGGGAGAAGAGGACAAGGACAAGAAGCAGGAAACAGTCCGATACAACAGCAGAGAGGCCACAGGGCTATGGCTAAGGGAAAAGACAATGACCAGTCTGATCTGATGGTGAGAGGCAGAGGAGGTGAGGAAGAGGATTGGGACTAGCCTTGTCTACACGTGAGCTGACATGGCTCACAACACACTGTCATGGAGACAAGGTCCCAGCCTCCTCTGGCACCACGCAGAGATGAGCTGGACAGGTTCTCACCCAGTTTCCAAGCCTGGGGCAAGGACATAACCATCCATAGCATCCTCAGCCCCGAGAGTGCCAACTCAAGCCACCAGGCTCCGTACCGGCATGCGGGAAGTCCTAAGGCCTGCACCATCCCTGCAGTGCCACATCGGGGCCCTGTGGCACATGGGTCAGGGCTGGGGGAGGGAGGTGGCAGCTGCATAGTTTCCATCCATCCCACCTGCCACTGCCTGAACAAGCCCTGACACATTTCACCAGAAAATGTCAATAAGCATTGAGAGTTTTATTAACACTGTCACTCCACTGTGCGTCATTATCTTAACAGACACATTCTCATTGAACAGGCACAGTTTATATTTGTAAACCCTAGGAAGCAGCAGGCAGGTCTGTTCTCCATGTGTTTTGCCTCTCATTAATGTGTGCATGGACTTGTCAGGCCCCAGGCCCACAGCCCTGCTGCTGCTGAGAGCCCCAAGAGGTATACCCTATGGGGAGACACCAAGAGCTGCCTCCTGGTCTACTGCATTTGGCAGCGGGGAGGTCTGAGTGGCTAGACTTAAGGAGTACCTGAATCCACCTTCTTTTCTGTGTCGGTTTTCTATCCTCTCAAATTCCTCAGATGCCAGAACCATCCCACTGTCTGTCTGATTGTCCTGGAAGGAAGCAACAGGAGTTATCAGTAACATCCCTGTCGACTGATCAGAGTGGGAAGGGATGAGGAATCATTCAGGAGATGAGATCATGTGTATCTGTGACGGGGAAAAAGGAGTAGGGGCACTTTACCAGCATGCTCCATGGTCTTGCTGGAACTGATTTTCTTAGTTGCCTTCTTAAAAGCAGCACATACAAAGGTAGGGCTTGTGTGTGCAGTTCAGTGACACTTTTGTGGAAAAAGAGTGCTCCCTGCCTGGAAGATGTATTACCATCAAATCTGTGAGAGGTGAGATTTTCCTCTGAGACTACAGGTATGACTAAAGTTTTACCACTAGAGGAGATGTAAGTATCAGCCCAGTTCAGAGAGGCCAGGAGGGTCCCAGTGCACACTGCCATGTGGGTCAAGATACAGGAGGTACAGACAAGCACTCTGGATTTACCTAGTCCTGGCTGGATTTCAGTATTCTGAACCAGGCCACGTTCACAGATTTGAGAAGGGTGAAGAGCAGGCTCTTCTCTGAGGTCCTTTATGGTCCCCTTGCTTGCAGATCTAACCTCCCTATTTCACACTTGGGCAGTACAAGCTGTGCTGTAGAGAAACCCCTATGTGCCAGGTGGAGAAATGAATGTGCATAGGACTGGACGGACTGAACAGGACTGACACAGACAGACTGACATTAGATAGGAGTGATCTTCCTTCCACGATCTTAACAGCAAAAGTGTCAGGAAGCAGCTGAACATCTCTTTGCCCCCCACTTGGCTCCACTCAGATGCTACTCACCGGGTGTGCCTTGTACATTGTATGTGTCATGGGAAACTCTTCAAATGTCTTTATCCTGGATGGACACCTGATCTGATTTCCTCCCGTCAAACAACCAGGGAACGAGACACAGTTGTAGTATCTGCTGACAGAAGCGTACTGTATTCAGTAAAACCAACAGAGTCAATGTCCTGAACAAACAGGACCTGCACCCAACCTCCTCTCTGTGCAGCCCAAGTATGCAGGGAGGTGGGTGACCCAAATGGTGGATTTTGGGAGGGGAATGGGGTCACCTTAGTCCTCTTAACCCCATACTACTTCTGCAGTGGGGAGGGCCCAGACTTCCTGATCAAATCAGGCCCTGATTACCTCTCCAATTTGGATAACCAGTATAATGTCATACAAATTCCAGGCATCGCACTGTCATGGCCCCCCGGAGACAAGAAGCCTAGGCCTAATTGTTTGGGTTAGTTAGGAAGAGATAGGACAAAACTCCTGCACTGGCCGAAGGGCAGAGACCCAGCTGACACCTTTTTTCTCATCAACCTGATGGGCCACGATGCCTTTAGTGGGACATGATGCTCTGGCAGCATAGCTGGAGGCAGGAGAAGGAATGTCATAGGCTTACACATCAAGGGCTCTTTCTCATCAGCAAAGGAAAGTGATTTTGCTTTTATAAGCAAGATGGTATGGCCTAAATGCTTGGATCACACCTGATCACCTGGGATTTTTGCATCATCTTGCTACTGGCTTCTACCCATCTCCCTCAGGCTCCCTTACAGCTCAAGCTGCTGGCTGCCTGCTGGGCGCTCTCTGCCCTTTTCAGAGGGGATTCACCTTGCTGCTAGGCTGTGGCAGCGTATCCTCATGTCAAAGTCCTCTTCATCTGAGTTTTGCTGGGCAGAGGAGGGCACCTGGGAGAAACCATCATCTTCCGAGCTGTGAGAGTCGTTCAGTGGGATGTAATCCTTCCCTTCCTGGTAGGAAGAACAGAGAGTGGCCTTACAAGAAGGGGAGAGCTTTCCCACAAGAAAGGTCTCTACAAGCAGAAGCTGTCAGAGCTGGGGAGGAAGATTTCTCCTTTATGTCGTTTGTTTTTCTGGGAAAAAATATCTGGCTGGAGATTTCTGTGCCCTCTGCGTTAAGCAGCTGCAAGTGTTTTAGAGCACTGTGCGCCAGGGGCACGTCATTGTGGCTTAGTCATGCCTGTGCTGGGATCCAGTGCTGAAAGGCTGAAATCAGGGACGTCAGGGTGAGACAGTACTCGTATCTAAGCATTTAGCTATCATCTTATGAAATGGAACATCAAGAAAATGTTAAAATCAGAGCTGCACACTCATCGCAGTTAAAAGTCCTGGTGGGTTACTGCATGGCCGTGATTAGTAATAGTTTCACAGAAATTTGTGTGTCTGACTGCTGTACGGGAACAGTTGTTTGGTTCACATGGCCCTGACATTTAGATCTGAGGATAGAGTTTCAGAAACCCTGGTGAAATCCTGGTTTTCATTATGCAGGCGTGTGGGAGGCAGGAGTGCCAGGGCCTTGACTCAGCTGAAAAATTTCAAATAATCATCTGGGGATTAGGATGGAAATACCGGAATGACGACTGAGAGGGCACCCACCCTTGCAAGCAGTGGAGCTAAATTAGGATGCAGTTAGAGGGCTACCGCAGAAATGAGCTCTCCAGTGGCTCTGGGAATCAGACCTCTCTGATCCAGGAAACCCTGTGTTATCCCTTGGTCTACGCAAAGGTACTGCATTGGGCAGGGAGTCAGAGGAGGGCACAGCGAGGGAGCTACCAGTGGGAGAAGAAAGAGCTGTCTGGAGCTGAGCGTGGACACAGAGAGGTTTTCACCTGCTGGACGTTTTCCTGAAGAAGGTTCCCCAATATCTCCACCAAGTCGGAGAAAGTTGGCCTCTCCTTGGGATCGCCGTGCCAGCAGCTCAGCATTATACGGTAACTGCCAAGAACAGATGCTGGTTTTATGCCACGGAAACCCCCTCCTACCCCACTCTGCAGCTCCCACCCACATGGTGCCCACTGGGACAACATGCACCTGTGCTGTGAAGGAAAGCTCGGCACCCCCCAGCACATTGGCCATGTGGACCTACTGGAAGGGGGCTGGTTCATTATGCACTAACAGTGTACAAGGAGCTAATTCAGACACCTCTGATACCCTTCAGAGTGGTAAAGCACATTGCCCACTTACAGACCCATCCCAGCATGGGTATGCAAGGGTACCTATATAGCTCTGGTTTGAACCCATCTGGCTTGCCCCCCAGGGAGATGCCTGGAGTGAAGGATCTGTTGGCTCATCCCCAGCCATGGCTGAAAGGTCTTTGCATTCCACAGAAGGGCCTGTCCTGTCCTATGCTGGGATCTGGGAGGTTTCTACCATCCCACAGAAGGCTCTGCTCTCACCAGTGCTGTGATCTGTGAGGTTTCTGACTCACATTTCTGCTGTGGCGTACTCTGGGGCTCTCATCCTGGTACCATCTTTGAGCCTCTGGCAGAACTCCTCATTGATCTGGACGCCAGGGTATGGAGATGCCCCTAAAGGAGGTTTGAAGAGGGGTGGGAACATGAAATGTGTCATCGGAAACCAGTCCTTCTGAGACTTCCCTTCCTCCAAAAACACTGGGAGATGTGGTCACTTCTCATACACAGCCCAAGTCCTTGGTGCTACCTGAGACAGGTTTCTCTGACTCAGTGGAGAGGCCACCTCTGCATGTCTGTCTCCCCGTCACTCTCTTCATGGGTGGATATGGCCTCCGTATTTTTTTGGCCTGCATTGATCTCTTCCCATCACTCCTTAGACATGCTTCAGAGTGTCGGGGCCTCCTGCACAAACTCACCCACCAAACTGCTACGTGGGAAGAAAGGTCTCCCTCAGCAGCGTGTAACCCTCATTAGCACTCACCTAGTGAGAAGATTTCCCAGAGGAGGACCCCAAAGGACCAGACATCACTCTGGGTAGTGTAGACCTTGTCGAAGATGCTCTCTGGAGCCATCCACTTCAGTGGGAGACGGGCCTGCAGGAAGGAGAGGCAAGGTACAAGCATTCAGTCAGGGACATGTCCCAGGACAGCCCTTCTTGTAGCAACGGGATGAAAGGAAACCAGAGCTGATAGCCCTGCTCCTCTCTCCATCGACGAATGGAGGTTTGGTTAGGCCAGAGGGAGGGATGGAGACACTGAAAGGGGGAGGAAAGTGTATAAAGAAAGAAGAGCAAGTTAATGACAGACAGAGGGGCAGAAGGAAGGAGACAGAGGTCTGGTAATGGAGAAGGAGGACAGCACATACATCATTGGGCCAATGGTTCCTGGTCCCAGCCACATAAGTGGTTCCACTCCTCCTTTGTCATCTTTTCCTCAGTTTATTCCAGCCTCAGAGTAGTTTATGAACAACCTCAAGGGGGCCCAGTCTGTATGGGGTTTGAGAAGATGGCACTCACACTGCCTTTCCTGACATAGTCCGGGTCCTTGTAGATGTCCCGGGCCAGGCCGAAGTCACAGATCTTTACCACGTTGTTCTCTGACAGCAGGATATTGCGAGCCGCCAGGTCTCTGTGGATGCACTGAGGGCACACGAAGATGAAAGGACAAAATCAGAGAGACAGGAACCACCATCAGAAAGTGCAGAGCAGCCCCTCCCCTATCTTTCCATCGTGAACCTCAGCTGTAATGGGTGAATGGTGGAGGTGGGAAGGAGCTAAAGATAAAAAATTTCAAAGGGAGATAGTTAAGGAGAGGATGACATGCAAGAGAACTAAGTTCACATCTTTGTGCACACAGAGCTGCCTCAGACTTCCTGAGAAGTGTGAGGCAGATCACTGAATCTCTCTGCGTGTCACCTGTCTGTGGCTCTAGGCAGGCTTTCTCTGGTCAAGCGTGGACAAAAGAAGAGGGGAGTGAAAGAAAGGGTGAACTCACCTTTCGGGATGCCAGGAACTCCATGCCACGTGCTACCTGGAAGCTATAGCAGATCAGGTCTTCCATAGTCAAAGGACTTTGCCACAAGTCATCCACTGTCCAGGAGTACAAGAAAAAGATCAGACAGTGAGCAGTCTCCTGTCCTCCTTGCCCCTTTCCAGGACCGTGGGATACAACCAGACCCTTGCTGAGATACAGCTAGTCCTCAGTGCTAACTGGAGTCACCAGCTCCCCTCTAGGATTTTCTGCCTTGGTGCAGCAAGTGCATGGCAGGAACCTGCTCAAGTGTGAGGAGAATGAGTCCAGCCTCCAGCACACTTCAGTCAGACAGAGTTGTGGGGAACAGTGCTGGAAGGGACTTTGTAGGTCAGCTCATCATTTCTGTCCTAGGGTGGAGCCACTGAGGTCTCCCTCAGTTCTCCTTTCTTTTGGCTAAAAAAATCCAAAGGGATTTAATCCTCACTTTTGGGTTTCAAGAGTCTATTACAAGAGAAAACAGATGAATGCAATAGCCCTTGTTCAGGGAATTGCCACACAACAGTGAGTGATCACCTCCGAAGCCGGGGCCCAGCTGCCCACTGTGATGCCCTACCCATTCCCCAAGTTAGCCAAGTCTTGCATTTTTTTGGTGAGCCAGGTGAGGAGCCACTGCTAAGGCTGGAGTATTACCTTCCTGGATGGGTTGTGCTGTCTGGCTCTTGTGCATCAGCAAGCGGTTGAAGATAGCGCTGTCGCTAGTCCCAGAACGACTCCTCCTGTCTGCTCTCACTGCCTCCACGATGGACTGGACCTGAATACGCAGCCTGGGAGACTTTTCCTGGCCAGGAGACCAAAACAAAAACCTCAGCAGGCAACACACATTGTAACCCCTGCACCCAGGAGCTACACAGTCTTGCCCTGCTCTTAGACAGTTATTCTGGCCTGGAAGCACCTATGCTTCGTTGCAGAAAGAAATTACTTCCCTGATGTGCATATGAGCCAGGATCACTGTGTAAAGTTGACCTGCTGCTAGAAGAGTGTGTCTTTTTCCCACTGTCAGATCATGTTCCAGGCTACACATCTTTCTTCCCTGGCCATGGGACAGGTCCCTAGGGGCAAAGGAAGCTACTTACCCTGTAAGGACTGAATCCTTCCCGCTTGGTCCGCAGGTAGTTGGAGAGGTTTCCATACTTGCAGAACTCGACAATAACCATAAGTGGACCTGGTGAGAAGAAACCAAAGGTCGGGGAGGAGGTAAGAGCTTGGCATGGTCACAGTTTGCCCCAACTCATGTTACGTGCAGTTTCACTGAGCTGTGGCACTTGCCCTAAGTGCACACAGGCACACCGATAACATCCCTGCATGTCCCTGCGGTCACACGTGTGGCCAGCAGAGAGGGTACAGGGGACGAGGACTGATCTCTGGGAGCAGGCACAGCCTGCTGCCCTGGGATATTTACCATTGGGTTTGGTACAGGCACCCAGCAAATTCACCACGTTGAGGTGATTCCCGATGTGAATGAGAATCTTCAGCTCTGACATCAGTGCCTTGTGCTCACTTGCTGTAGCTCCCTCTGGAAACACACAGACCACATCATGACATCTCCTCACAGCTTTTCACTCCCCCTCGTCACCCTTCTCTTAGCAGAGTGTTAATGTGAGTCTTGCTGAGGAGGCTGTGACCCCAAAGCCTTGGTATATTTTGTTATTGCATGTTTCCATATGAAACCTCAGAGCCTTGTCTGGAGCTCCCAGGATCCCTGCTGTAACATGTGAGGTGCTCCCTGCAGGTGCAGGGACCCAGGGCAAAAGACAACACAACCTGTGTCCAACAGATTTTTCCTTGTGAGAGCCGTGCAGGGAAAAACATCACTTGAGACTCACATACAGGTGGACGTGTTTGAGTCTCTGCCCCTTCAGCCTCCAAACAGAGAAAACAAACCATAAAGCAATTTGAAGGAAAATTAGAAACAAAATGCATCTGAGTCTTTTGATCATGACTGAAGACAGCAGCTTTCGCAGCTCAAACCCAGAATACCTTTTTATGATTCCTCTCCAATAGCAAACACAGCGCTGTGCCCCTGCCAGCTCTCTGTACTGCACCTTCGCTCTGAGTGCCTAATTCACACCACCTCTTGATCCTCTGTTTTACCCTCAGGGTTTGTTCTCTGGTTTTGTGTGCCTTTTTCATACTTCCCTGCTTCCTCATATGCATTTTGCCTTCCTTGGGAGTTTGTAAATCTAGTCTGAGAAAGGGAGAGGCATCCTCTTGAGCTGCAGCTGATGGGCCAGGCGAGAGCCATGCCTCAAAGGACTGTAAAGCAACCTTGCACGACCAGGCTTCCCTCTGCAGTTGCTGTGCAGCCCATCTGTACCCTTGCAGTGCTCCATTCTGCTGAGACAAGCCATCGCTCCGTCTCCAGATACAGGCCGCTACTGCCCAGAGACCGCCTTGGTATTTTGTTGGGTGCCACATTACAGAATAACGTTCTGGATGCCTGTTGCAAAGCATGGCTATAAAAGCTTAAAATCTCACCCTGGGTTGATCAGGCTTTGGGTGCAAAATCAATTTAGCCCTCAGATCTGGGTAAGAGCTGCAGCGTGCTTCCTTACCCAGCTCTGAACCTGGCCCATAAACACAAGATACAGGCACATTTGGAAGAAGGTAACGGAGCAACACTTCCTTCAGTGACCTGCCAAAGAGGGGCTCTGTATTCTTGTTCTTCCTTTAAGACTAATTTCATTCTTTGCCTTTGCAGAGAGCTAAATTTCCTTGAAAGCTGAGTTCCTCAAGTCCCTGCTGTCTGCTCTGCCACTTGCCTCCCAGTGCAGCTGAATGGGGCGAAAGCATCCACGAGGGGAGGCCAAGAGGATCAACTGTGCTGAGGCCAGGGAGCCATAAATTAAAAGGCTGGCGTCAACTCCTTTCCCCTACTTCAGGACTGGCTCAAGCAGAAGCACCCCGGAGCTCTTGTGGGAGATAAAACATTTTCCAGGGCCTTAACAAATGCCTTATGCAAAAGACAGGGATTTACAGGGTGGACATTCCCTGGCAGATGCCTCATCCTTCGCTGTCCACACAGACTCCATATTCTGCTTTGCTGTCCACATACCTTTCAACATTTTGACTGCTACGGTCTCACAGCTGTTACTTTTGTTGATCCCAAACGCTGATGCTTCCACCACCTTCCCAAAGGCACCATGACCCAGGACTTTACCTACGGGCAAGTAGAGAAGCAGTGTGAAGGAAGGCAGGTGCAGCACATGCAGAATGGAATGAAAAAACAAAAAAATCAAGAGGAAACCGTGGGAAGAAGAAAGAAAAAAGGTTATAAAGGAAAAGGAAGGAGTGGAACGTATGCCCTTCCCAGGTGGCTGCTTGCTCTGTTGGAGAGAACAAGAGAAAGGATGATGGGAGGAACTGAGACAGAGCTGGCATGGACAAAGCAGAGGAAGGAAATGGCTCTGCAGAAGTGAGGGGCTGTTTGTTGCCCTCGAGCAGACCGTGTGGGAAAGGTAAATGTGACACCTTGCAGCAGAACAGCCAGGGCTAATGTCACTGCTCTGTGCCTCAAAGGTAGTCTGCAGCCTTTATAACCCTCCCAGACAGAGGGAAGAGACTGTAGGTGGGTGTCTCAGCATGAGGAGGATAATGGGTGCAATCCTATTCCTGAACTCGGGGTACCTGCCATGGACTGGGATGTTCTGTCCAGATTGCCAGTTGAAGAATGTGTTTTAAAGCATGCCTAGAACTCTCCTGGTCTCAGTGATGCCTGTGTGGGTACACTGGGAGAGTCTGGGCTTACAGTTGGCTCAGACTTGTCCATAGTCAGACCCAGAGAAATTTCCCAGGCACAGCTGGGCTTTAGGGACAGTCTGGGGAAGAAGACAGGAAGGCTGAGGCAGAAAGAAGGCATTAAATACACAGAGGTGTGTAAAGAAACCTGGAAGGTGGGTTTGAAGGGCTTGTGGGAAGCCCTAGCTTCAGAGATGGGGCCCAGCTCACCTAGGCGCAGGCGGTCTCGCGGGAACTCCCACTTGCTGGAATCATAAGGCAGGTACTCGCACTGCTCCTCCAAGGGCACCTCGCCGGGGTCCATGATGATGGAGAGGTAGCCCGTCTTGATGTCTGCGTGGGCAGGCTGCAGGAATCGGACAACGCACAGGGTGAGGAGATGCCCTCCCTGCACTGGGTGCTGACTCCCAGAGAGGATTTGGTTCCTTTGCATGCCTTGATCTGCTTCCCCCTGGCAAAGGCCATTCCCTGTCACTTCCTTTACCACAGCCCTTATGCACCCTGCCCTTGGTAGTGAGAGCGCTTGAAGCATCGCTCAATGACCTCCTTTTAGCAGATGCTGTCATACAGCCCCACATCACGGCAATACTGTTGTCCCAGGCCCTGCTAAGCCACCTCCCCTGCCCTGGGACAGTCACATACCCTTTTGATGTTACAGAAGATGAGGATAAGGAGGATCCAGAAGAAAACAGCGATAACCCCAGTCCCAATCAGGATGACAATCTCCACGTTGGTCCTGTCATCAGAGCCTGTGGGACGGGAGGGAAATCATAGCTTCAGAGATTCCCATTCCGTGCCCCAGCTCAGCCATCCCTTGTGGCCTGCTTCAGGATGTGGCAAGACTGGGGAGCTGTGTTTGCGCGAGCTAAACATGCTCTCGACTACAGATCTTCCTGCGAGAGCACCATGCCACCAGCAAGGCCTAGGGGCTTTCACTGCCTCCTGCTGCCTGGTGTCACAGGGAGGAGGCATGGGACATTGGCCATGCTCCTACTCTCCCCCCTCATCCCCAGGGGTGTCATGGCTGCTGGTACCTTCCACGGAGACGCTGGCCGAGGAGTTCACACAGCCCTTAGCGTTGCAGACGCTGCACAGGTAGAGCCCAGCATCCTCTTCCCTCACCCTCTGAATGCTCAGCCTCTGGTTGAAGTCTGCCAGGTCGATCCCTGTAAGGCGCAGAGGGTTGTGGTGGTCACTCACAGGGAGGGGGGATTAGCATACTGGACTCATTTAGGCTCAAAATAAGGCTCCTGTTTTTTGGCTGGTTCATTTTAGATGGCAGAGTGAAACTGCACCAGCTGGTGGAGGCTCTCTTCTGTGGCCTGATGGCCCCAGAAATACCCTGGAGGGGCCTTCCCTAGGCAGCGTACGGAGGGGATGAAACCCCTGCAGACAACGCTGGATGGGGACAGTGCCCAGGCAGTCCAGCTGATGTGTCAAGCTCTGCTTCAGCTCCAGGACCTGTTCCTTTCCCTCTGCAATGTGTCTGGATCCTTCCCATGTTCCTTCCATGGGATCTGGGTTGGTCCCTGTGTGAGCACAGATGCCAGGCACTGGGCTGGGAGTAAAAAGATGAATGATTTATCTCTTTCTCTCTGCTCTCCAGCTGAATGTGCACACGAATAGACAATGCTGAGCCAGGCCCTAGGGCATAGACTTGGCCAGTGAGACTGCATCAAACTTGGACAGAACATGATTAAAATCAGAGTTCAGCCAATTCAGCGAATGGGTGCCTTTGGGCACAGCAGCTCCCAGAACCCAGCAGTGTTCAGCTCTCCAGCTACCAGACATGGTGCCCTACCTTGTATTCACCCCCAGCCCACTGTACCTGACACTTCTTCCACCAGTTTCTCGTCTTTGTACCAGCTGATTTCAGGAACGTGGTTGCCGTCCACCTTACAGCGCATCTCTATGGAGTCACTGATGTTCACCCAAATGTCTGTCAGGTTCTGCTTGAGGCGGGGGATCTCCAGGGCTGGAGAGGCAGCACAAAGAGGAGGAGGGGAAAACGGGAAACTGATTGATCAAAAGAATATCTGTGTTCCTGGGGGGCTTTGGGTCTCTGACCCCTGCTGAAGGGTGTCTTGAGAACCCAGGTGCCCTGCCTTTGCCACCTTGAGTTTAGCTTTCTTGCATGGCTTCCCCTGGGGACAGGCTGGGAAGCTGATGGCAACAAGAGCACCAGCTCTCCTGTGTCACTCCCGCCTGCCCTGTGGACCCTCACCCTGCACTGAGATGTATTTCTTGTGGCAGTGCTTCTCCCGGGTCTTCCGGTTCTGCACCTCGCACACGTAGTCTCCCTCCTCGCCCAGGGAGATGTTGGGGATGGTGAGCAGCAAGGTTGCATCATTGGAGTCAGGCTGGAAGCGTAGCTCCCCCTGCATCTTGGTGGCATAGTGGTGGACGTTCTTGCAGTCCAGCACGAGGGGGTTGCCCTCCTCGTCATGGAGCTTGGAGAGGTTCAGCCGATACCACTGCAGGTTCTCGTAGGTGTAGTTGTCCGCATTGCAGCTCAGCTGTAGGTCTTGCCCCTCTATGGGCTCTTCTGAGGGCTGGGACTCAATCTCGAACCCATCTGGAATGGCTTTCAGGAAGGAAATGAACATGTGAATGAGTTTTCATGGCTGAGCTGCCAGATACAATGAAATTGTCTCCTTAGGCTCGGCTCTCTGAGACCCTCAGCCAGGGTAAAGGAAATCAATCTAGAGCAGAACTGTGACATGCAAACTGCTATCAACCAGCAGCTTAAGCCCAGCAAGTGCTAAGGGATATGCTGAAGTCCCAGGGTCAAATTAAGATGGGGTCACAAGTGAAACAAGTCTGGGAGGTCTGAATTAGGCGGTTACTGCTCTCAGCTCAGCTGCAGTGTTCTGGATTGCACACGTGCCTGCTTTTACACACGCAGGCAGTTACACACCCAGGCTGCACAACCACTGATGCAGAGCATTACAGGAACAGCGACTGAAGATGTCCATCTGCCTCCATGAAAGCTGGTGGCTCTGACAGCACAGGTACATACGAGGGCCACGAGCCCAGGCTTCTGGGGCTGTCCGGAGAGGCGTGAAGACAAGCCTCTGCTATGCCCTCACTGGGCTCCCTGTCCCCAGCGGACAGGGACAGACACCTGCCAGCACAGGGGACCACTGGCAAGAAGCTTATCCAGCGCCATATGGACCATGACTCCAGCCCACACTGCTGGGCTCTGGCTTCTACAAACTCAGCTTCCTCCCAGCACCAAACCCCAAACCCCGGTGGAGACCCTGCCGAGGGCTGGTCGGCAGTACCACTAGAGGAGGCTCATGTCCCTGGCCCGGGGAGCTGCCTAGGCCAGGAGGACATCCACAGCCCAGGACACGCCAGGGCTGCTCAGGGCAGAGGCACCGGCAGCACCGGCTCAGCCCCAGGTCTGCCTGCCCGGCTCTGCGTGTGCTGTCTGCTGCCAGGGCTCCAGCCCTTTGCCACCCAGCAGAGCTCTGGGGTAGCTCTGCTGGCTTCCCAGTTGCTCTTTAACGTGCAACTGTGAATGACAGGACCCGGCCAGTCTAGGGACCTGCCTATGTCAAGCCGAGAGCTCGGCTGATGCAGGTGGAGGACACATCCACAGTACTCACTGGTCACGTAGAAGTAGATCAGCCGCTCGTCTCGACCCACTTTGTTAGAGGCGATGCACTTGTACATGGCTGAGACATTCGCTTCCTGGATGGCCAGTTTGCTGACTGTCTGATGGGGGAAGAGAGCATAAAAAAGAGTTAGGAAGGGCAAGAGGGAAGAGAAGCAAGAACAGCGCTGCTCTCTGGCAGACAGCAAAGCACACAGCAAGCCTGGCCCCAGGCAGTAGCTGTACCTGGGAAAGGGTTATGGAAAAATAGCCCCTTATTTAATAGCCCTTTCTTGCATTTCAAGCCCCATCTGCTGGCTCTAGCAACAGCAACATGGTTTTCCTGATCTGTGTCCTTTTTATGGAGCCCGGCTAGCGTAGATGCCTCTCCACAGGAACAAACTTCTTGCTAAGCCCCTCGGGTCACCACGGGGACAGGCCGGTTCCCAGCAAGGGGGCCATCAACACAACGCAGGGCTGAGGGGATGGCTAAGCTCCTGCTGAGCTTTACAACAGTGGGAGAAAGGGAAAAGACACTACGGCTTTGATTCCCTGAGCCCTCTGCAGTGAAGTGACTGCTTGGTGTCCCACAGAGTTCAGTGGAGTTTACAGACACTTACAGACCTGCAAGCACTCCTTTTATCTGTAAGGGGAAATCAAAGCTGTGAAAGCATCCCAGCTCTCACCACTTCAGGAAGAGCTGTCACCTTCTCCCTTTAAATTCCAAGTGTACACAGACATGTTCCTGAAAGCTTCCTTCTCCCTCCTTCCAGCAAGATGTGACTAAGATTGGGCAAACAGCCAGGCTGCTGTCCTGGGAGCACGGACCCAGGAGATGCTGCCTCCAAATAAGCCAGGAAGGGCAGCTGGGGAGAAAGGCTGCTTTCCTCCTCCCGGCTCACCGTGCACACGTGTCAGCTGCCAACTGTGTTACAAGCACTCCCCTTAGAGGAGATCTGCAGTCTGAAGCACAAGTTTCTCCTCCCTACCAGTTTAAATGACAAGTTAATCACATGCAAAAATTCTTCTAATGACACAATGCTTAAAATGCAAAAAAAATTGTGTTCCTACAGGGAAACTACTTAGCTTTTACTGTTCATCCCATAGACTTTCGGAAGCGTTTCCGTTCTAAGTGGCAATGCATTAGCTTGTGTTAATCAGAAGGAACAGTCATCCATTCAGTGCATATTCAATGCAGTTAAAGTGACCTTATTACTAGTACTTTTGTGCATTGCCTTTTCCGTTTCTTGGAGTTATTCAGTACAGCTGAAGTGACCCTACTGCTGGCACTTTTGTGTGCTGCCTTTCCTGTTTCTGGGGATTTTCCTTCTAATCTGCACTGTTACGTTGGAGTTGGGGTTTCTGGATTTGACATCATCCTGCTGTCTGCAGTGCACGGCTGTGCACCGCGCACCTTATTGCTCATCCTGGCCTTTCCAGACAGGATAAAAACCAGAGGAGGACGGTAAGAGAAGACAGGTGGAAAGAAGGAGAGTGATAGAAAGCAGATTTGAGGACATAGTGTCCCACCACAAGTGGAAGAGCTCTTGCACATCCCTGGCCTGCACCTGAGTTGGACCTCCAGGACGGTTACAACTAAACAGACGAAGAATGAGAAGGACGGCTGAGGAACAGGAGGAAGACAAGAGGGACAAGGAAAGGGGGGAAAAAAGGGAAAGATCAAAAGGGACCAAAATGAGAGTCACACCTGGAGGGGGACACAAGGGCTTCTCACCCAGGAGCTCCCACCACCCCTGCTCGCCTCCCTGGGGGCACGGATCCCTGCCTCTCCCTTCAGCTGCTCTGGGAGGAGCAGCATCTGCCCCTGCCACCCTTCTGGCAGAGTGACGAACTCCCGGCCAGGCCGGGAGACGGGAAGTGCCTTTGGAGGTGTGTAGGAAAACAGGAAGTGACTTTCGGAAACGGGGGCCCGTTTGTTTGTTCTGCATCCCTCTGCGAGCGGCTGGTGCCCGACACCGGCGGGAACAGGAACCCCGTCACGGCGCAGTCCTGACACTCGCGGCTACCAGAGAGACGGAAAGCAACAGGCAGCAAGCAGCGTCTGGCTGCTGGCAGGTCACACGCTGCAGCGAGGGAGAGATGTTCCTTCCAGAGAGGAAACGCTGCGATGGAGAAGTGGGCTCTGTGGGGCACACGTGCTCTCGCTCACAAACCTGCGGCGGATGGACGCCAGCATCTCCATAGTACCCTTGCCCCACGGGGATGGGGACAGCTGGATGAAATGCCCCACCACACACGCGCACGTTCCAGAGGCCAGAGATTTCCCAGTCAGTCTGTGACTCCCGTTCTCCCTTCCCAGGCTGATCTGCCGGGTTTGGCCCTCCCAGAACAGCTCAAACAGGAATGCTCAGAAATGGCCATGGGAGCCCCCACAGCCCGTGTCCCCCATGCCCTCCCTAGCTGGGTGCCCTGTGTTCAACACCAATCGGTGCAAACCCTCCTGTGCGGTCAGCCCCAGCGGGAGCCTCTCTGGACGCAGGGTAATTTCTCAAAGATGACAGCTCTCCCTCGCCCTGGGGCTGCCTGGTACTGCGGAGCCCCAGAGCTGGGAACAGCCGCTGATGGTTTACTTTAGACGCAGGGGTGTGAAGCCCTCCCCAAATCTGTCTCTGCCAGGCTTGTTTCCAGGCCACTTTTGCTGGCTGATCACAAAGGACCGCTCTGAGGGTGCCTGTCTCCAGCTTGGGGCTATGGTCTCACCTTGTTCCGCCCTTCGACGAACTCCACCCAGGTGTCAATGCTCTCGATGGGGTTCACCGCGTCCTGCTGCGACACATCTTTCCAGTCCTTGCACTCGGGCATCCGGTCCCGCTGATGCCGCCTTGCTGCCCGGTGCCTGCTATTCCTAATCCAGCAGCCGGTGAGGAGCAGGAGAAAGAGGAGAGAGATGGAGAGAGGATCAGCTGGGAAGAAGGCAGCAGAAACTGCTTTGTGTCTGAGAACTGATGCCCCTGTTCTCCGACTGCAAAATTTCCTGGGTCTCTTGATTATACAGTTCTAATGTGCTTTATAAGGCTGCTCTGCAATCAATAGTGAGGCAAACATGATTTATAGATGTGAAAACCGAGGTAGGGAATGGATTACTGGTGTCCCGGGCAGCATCTTCACCCCCAGGCCTGTGGGTTCATCCTTTCCTACTAGGGCTGGAGAAAGGCAGGAGTGAAATCCAGTCATGTGTGCCTGGGGAACTTCTTGATGCCACTTTGCTCAGCAACAAGGTCTTAAAACCCTGCTGGCACTGTGGGTCAGGGATGTCACAGTCTGGCTGGGTGCTGGCCTGAAGAGCAGAGGGTGCACTACCCAGGGGCGCACTACCCAAGGGTGCACTTGCTGCCCCTGAATCAACAAAAATCAGAAGGGAAACATCCCAAATAGAGACGCTGCTGGCATCTCACAGGGGCATGGCAGCACTTCTTTGGGGCTAAGGCAGGCAATGGGGGAGAAGAGCCCCAGTCTATCAGGGACCCAGGATGCTGATGCTCGTAGGGTGCTTCTGAAATGCTGGGGGGAAAGGGTGATGGAAGGGTCTGCCCAAAACCCAGGGTGAGAGGTGTGGAGGGAGAGGGCGAATGGTGGCAGGGAAGCAGGGGGGAGCTGAGCGCCCAAGAGCAGTGGCAAGGGTGCGTGGTGGCAGTGCGGGGCAGAGCGCTCGGCCGGGCGAGCGTATCAGCGAGCTGTGTAAACAACAGGAAGCTAGAAAGAAGCCTCCTGCATCCTCTGGAGCTATGCTAGGCAGAAATATGGTGGCCTTGGGAGACAGTGCTCATAATTCATGGGCCCCTCTGCTTCCTGACAGGGCCACAGTGCACTCGCATGCGATGGAGAGCTCTCTGGTGTCCCTGGCGTGGCAACAGCCTGCACAGGGCTGCGGGACCTGGCTTCCTCCAGGCACCCTGATGTCCTCCGCCCTGACTGCTTGGGCTACAACTCCCCAGCATCCCTTTTCCTTCTTCCTGCGAGGCTGCTGCTAAAAAATGCCACTGCAGCCCTGCCAGGTGCTGCCCCAGCTTCCCAGGGCACAGGCAGCGGGCACGCACCCTTCCTGCCTGCGCAGACACCCTCCTGGCAAACCATCCCAGCAGCTGGCAGAGATCTGGCACTTCCTCCAGATTCAGCAACTCTTCCCCGCATGCAGCAGCTCTGCTTCCCTGCCTATGAGCACTTTTGCTTCCATCATTACCCAGCAGAAGACAAAGGACTGAAAAAACACAGGGACCTTAGGGTAGGAATGGGGTGAGCCCCGGCTGCTGTCTCAGGGTCTCACCAAGGGGCTGTGACAATTTCTTCTGCAGTCTGCCTCAGTTTCCCCATTAGCACAGTGTCCGTGGTTTTATTGCAGGTACTCTGAGGTGTGGCTGGGCCATGGACATTCCCTGCCAGATGCAGATGGCCGAGGACACAGGGGAAGCTGTGAAAGCCCTTGGTGTCTGGGCCAAGCCACACTGAGCAAAACTCCCACACAGAGCACAAGTGTCTCTGACGGGCTCCACTCTGCCCCTCCACAGGGTGAATGGTGCTCTGATCTATCAGTTGGTGCTGTCCTCCTCTTGCCATGTTGTGAGTGGGAGAGCGAAAGCAAGACAGGGTCTGGGACAGAGACATGGTCACAAGGAGCCCATAACACCATGATGGTGGCCTGGTAAGACACGAGTGTTGGCAGAAATGGCACTTACAGGCTGCGTCGGGAGAACATCCGACAGGGCATCCACGGCCTCCACTGCCACTGGATCACCTCTGGCGCCGGGATGCCATAGACTGTGCAGGTGAGGGCCTGGGGGCTTCTCCGGGAGTAAATGCTCGGGGAAGAGGCCTCCTTCTCATGGATGCGTGGAGGAACTGCAAGGATCAGAGTGACACCGTGAGCGGCAATGGGCTCAGCTGCTGCATCCCCAGGCCAGGCACAGCCCTCCCCAGGTCTGCCTGTAGAGAGACTGGGCACTAAAGCGCTACGGCTCTCAGGGCAGCTCCTGGGGAGCGGGTTAGACTTAGATTCAGATGCCGTCATTTCTCCTTCCTCTGCAGGGTGCGGCTGTCTGGGTGCTGCAGGGCTCAAAGCACTGCCTGGCAGCTACTGGCACAGGGCTAGAGAGCCTGCTGGAGAGAAGTCTCCAAGCACCAGTGCCCTTCCAGCCCTTCTTGTGCTGGCACCTGATTTCTGTATGACAGGGACCAGTTTCCCCCGGGGAAAACTCCCCAGGACCCGTGGGGCACCCAGAGGAACTGGTCCAGCTCCAGGCTTCACGTGTGTTGTACCTGCCCTGCCCTCAAGTCTGCATTAGGCACGGTCACCCTCAGCAGCAGCTCCGACTGCAGCTGGGAAAAGTCCCCTGAGCAAGGACCTATCCTGCCCAGTGCAGTGGAGCCAGGAACAAAACTTCAGTGTCCTGAGTCCTGTGCTGTATTGCCCCGGCCACGAGGAACCAGTCCGGCTGTAACCAGATCAGCCCTCAGCAACGGGGAGAAGGAGATGATGTAGGTACCAACTGCTTTAGGACAGAAAAGGGGACTTGGTCTCAGAGCAGCCGAAGGCTGGGGCCGTGGGCTCAGCGCTCTCCCCCCTGGCCCCAGCCCTGGTCCCTTCCCTTACCATTGACAATTAACTGGAGGCTGATGCGCTTCTCCAGCCCCGCCAGCCTGTTCCGTAGAACCAGCGTGTACGTCCCAGCGTGCTGCTCCGACACATCCTTGATCTGCATTGAAGATTGAGATTGCTTGGGAATTAGCTTCCCGTCCTTGTACCTGCGGGGAGGCAGAGAGAAAATGCAGCCATGGGGAGGAAGTGTCCCACTGGCAGCTGGGCAGGGGTTTTCTGGTCCCCACGAGAGCAGTCATGGTGCCCCTTGCTGGCACTGGGAACCTCTGTAGAGAGACCCCTGGGTTTTCCCTGGACCTGAGTTATGGATCTACACATTGTCCTGTATGGATGTATGCAGGGCTGGGGACGTAGTTCTGCCCTGAGCAGCGTGCAGGTGCAAAGCTCCCAGGTCCCAGCCAGCTCTGGTGGAAGTGCAGCATGATGTGGCGCACAACCTGGCCCACTCTCTTGCTCCTCTGGGCAGCTGTGAGCCCGGCTGTAGGGGGACAGGAGGGGCAGCTCCTGTGGGAGCTCCACTTGTCCCCTCCAGACAGTGCAGAGCTGCCAGCCCAGGCCGAGACTTTTGCTGCTTCCCTCCCGTCCCCAGCTGTGCAGCTGACTGCCAGGGCAGGTGGGTGAAATAACCCCAATGGGTGGATAAAAGTGATATTTGGGACAATCTTGGCCACAGAGGGACCTAGCAAGGAGGCCAGGCTAGGCTTCCCTGCTTGGCAGAAGGAAAGAGGAGAGGAGAAGGCAGCTCAGGCTAAGAAAGGTGAGTTACCACTGGAAGTCTGGTGGGGGGTAAGCCACGACTTTCACTGGCAGCTTCACGGCTTCATCTCCTGCAGTGGCTTCTATCACCGGGCCCTTCCTCCACTCCACGTTGATGAAGGGCTTTTCTGCAAGGAAAAATGTGAGCATGGAGGAGAGGAGAGCACAGAGGCACAGGCTGTCACCAAGCTCTGGTGCTCTCCGCAGGACCCAACAGCAAGGACCGAGGACAGGCAGGGTGTTGTGGCAGTGCAGCTGAAAATGACTGCTTCTCTGGAATGATGAAGTAAAAGTAACCAAAATCCACTGTTGTCCCACCTGCCCATACAACCCCCAGCCCCTCTTCCATTCCCTCGTTCTGCCTCGCTGTTGGGACCATCGGGGCTTCAGGGAGACTGTGCTGCCCTGTGACCTTCTGCTGCCAGTAGACAGCTGCCCAGTGCTGACGGTGCCTCGTGCCAGGCCAGCCACGCCACAGGGGCACTGCATCTGCCACAGGGCCACGGGACCTGTGTGCCCTGCCATCCCACTGGCATTTGGGCCAATTTAGTGTTTGCACCTCTCTCTGTCATCATCTTGGCACCTTGCTGAGTGTGATCGTGCTCTCAGTGTGGTTCTGGGGCGCAGAAGGGCTGAGGGACTGGAGGAAGGCTGGGTCTCACTGAAGAAGAATGGGATGGGGGTGCAGGAGCCCCTGTACTGAGCCTTGGGCCAAGCTCTGCCTAAGCAGTCCAGGGATTGCTCTGCCTGCAGCTCGCCTCTGGCTGTGGCTCTGCGAGGGAGTGGAAGGCACCATACCGTGCACGATGACGTCGGTGCTCTCCTCCAGCATCTGGGCGCCGTTGGTGGCTGTGCACGTGTACTTGCCCAGGTCCTGCTGGGTGACGTTGTGGAGGGTCAGGATACTGGAGAGCTCCGTGTGCGTCTGCAGGGACCGGCGCTCAGGCTCCATCACTGCCCGCTGCGTCTGCAGCAGACAACAGAGAGAAGGGGATGAAAGACATAAACGGGATGGGGCTGTGAGGATGGGGTCCTCATGTCTGTGCTTCTTGCTGCCCAGTGCTTGCCTCTCCCTGGACAGGCATCTCCACCACTGACTGCCATCCTCAGGGATGGAAAGGCAACGAGCCCTGCGTGACTGACCACCTGAGGCTGGGGTCAGAGTTTAGCACACGTTTTGCTGTGATCTGCAGCTCAGTAACCAGGCTGGGAGCCATATGGGTACATGAACAGGGTGATGCCCTCAGGGGACTCCTCTGTCTCACTGTTCACAAGTCAGAGGCCACACAGGGGGAAAACACAATCTAGAGGGGACCCCTTTGCAGGCTCTTGGTAACCAGGGCTGTGTGGCTAGAATAGCTTGTTTTAAGCCAGCAATGTTTGCTCTGGACTCGCACTGGTGGAAGTGAAGCCAATGTTTGCCCAGGAGAGCCCCACAGCAATAACACCTCAGCAGGGAGGGTGCTTTCTGCCAGGAAAAGAGGTTTTCCCTCTGCTCGCCTTCTGCTGCAGGAGAGAAAAATGGGAAAGCACTCTGACCGAGATGTCCAGGGCACAGCATGGTTAGGATCATTGGCCCTGCCAGTGGTGCAAAGAACAATGAAGGTGCAAGAGAGGATGACTCAGAGCGAAGTGGTTCAGTGCACGGGGAGCTGCTGTTTGCTGGTACCTGTTTGCCAGGGTAAGTCCACTGGAAGCGGACGCCGGAGTTGAACTCAGCCCACACTGTGCAGTTCAAGACCAGCTTCTCTCCCACTAGCAGCTCCATGGCTTTCTTGGGATACAGCTGGATGTCGTACAGCTCGCTCCCTGACATGGAAGAGGCAACAAAAACACATTTCAGATCTATTAACTCTTTGACTCAGAATATCCAGTGTCAGGAGGCTTGGGTATGACCTCCTGCTGCTTGGTGTACCTCTGTCTGGCACACAGTAGAGGAGATATAAGCACCATGCAGAGTGTATGTAGCTAGAGAGAACCATAACAGCCCCATAAGCCACACTGATGGACTTCAGAGCCACCCAAACTGCCCCCCCGCACCTTCCCAGATATTCACCTGCTATATGGATGATGAAGAAATTGGATTTGAAGACCTTCTTGTTGATGACAGTCTCACACTGAACAAACAAGGAATCCCTGATCAAGTGTGTGGGTACCTGCACCCCCTTCTTGTTGTCCCACAAAGTGCTTTTCCCGTCAGGGTGGATGAGAGAATTTTGCTGGAAAAATCAACATTTTGCCAACTGAAATAAGAGGGTAACAACATTCCCATCCCACCCCTTCCAAGCTTTACGCTAGCTAACACATCCCTTTTGTGGGAAGAAACGCTGCAGCATCATGCTGTGCTGGCCTCCTGCCCTCCCCGCTGAGGGTTTGTCATCTAGGAATTGTGGCCTCCCCTATACCCCGCGCAGTCGAGCAGCCGTATCCTGCACCATGAGCCTCCCCGTCCGCAGAGTGGGCCAGAGACTTCCAGGAATGGAAACTTGTAGTGATAGCTAAGGAAACTGATGCTGATGTCCCAAACATCAGCCCCACCGGGATGAGTGCTGACCTTGGGTAGTGTCCTTCCCGGGCAAGGGAAAGGCCCCTGGCCCCCAGAGTGTCCCTGGAGGCCTTTGTACAATAGTAACACTCATCCTGGAAGGATGTATTCGCATTGTAAAAAAAGAAAAAAACAAAAGAAAAAATAAGAAAAAAAAGGCACAAACAAACTGATAACAGAGTTGTTTTTAGTCATCAGCCCCATGGCTGCAGCCTCCTCCCTTGTGGGGATGCCGACCACCTAGAGGGTTTGTAGATCACAGAGACCAGAGCAAAGAGGGGATGCTGTGGGGAAATCGGATTAAAGCGGCCTTGTTTTGCTTCGTAGAGCTCCAGGGAAGAGAAGCAAGGTTGGCAGGAAACCTGTGGGGTCTGCCCCAGGGGAACTGGGCAGCACAGCTTCAACCAGCAAATAAAACGAGGAAGCCAGTGGCTTGTACTTTCCATGGAAAATGTATCCCATGCATTTTCCATTCCTGGCAGTGCCTGTCCCACTTCCACTCAGGCAATTACAAATGCAGAGCAAATGCAGCATGTGTCGGTCCAGAGTCTCCCACTGGCTGAGCTCTCACCGAGATCAGTGTGATGTTAAGATCTGGGATGGACACGAGGCATGGTACCCAAGTGTTCTCTTTCTTGCTGATGAGGAGGGTCTCCGGCTTGTTGATAAATGGCTGTTCAAAATCTGAAGAAGAGATAAAAGGAGAACAACAACTAAATAGAGGCAAGAAAAACACTGGGAAGAGGGACAAACCAGAAGAAGAGGTGGCTTTCTGGCTTTCTTTAACACAGTGTGAGCTTGCCAGAGGGAGTGATGTTGATCTGGGTGGTCTTGTCTGCAACGTGTGACAGTCAGAGGAGACACCTGGAGCTTGGGAATGCAAAGGGAGCAGCCGAGGCAGGCGCCTGGCCCAACCGGCTCCTTGGCACCAAACACCGTACCGGTGGAGCGGCACTTGTGTGACATTCGGGCAGTGCTGGAAATGACCTCCCCTTTCCTGGCCCCCTCAAGGTCTCTGGTGGGTTTGACCTGTTGTGAGACCAGCGGGTCTCCTCCTGGGCTGGTGGCTGCGTGGCCCCACGGCAGGGACGGCGCGGGGCTGTGCCGCCCTGGTGCAGCAGCAGGCAGCGGGACCTTCCAGGGCGAGGAAGTGATCCGCAGCGGAATGGTATGCAGATGTCATCCTGCAGCCATCCCGGCCGGCAGATAAACAGATGAGCTGAGCTTTCCAGGGCTGCCAACCCACTGCCTCCCAACTGCTGCAAGCACAAATATTGACAGGAAGAGCAAAACCACCCAAAATTAATCAGTGAGACAACGTAGCAAGCCAGACGCGTTACACTAAACTCCATGTTGATCTAGCACCAAGAAGCAAAGTGTCTGCAGAAGCGGCTGCCCCATCCTGCTCAGTGCGTTGGCTGTGTCAAACGAGAAAAGCCCAAGCAGGGCTCCATGGTGGAAGGGAGCTGCTGGCAGCATATAAAGGAGATGTGCCATGGCCCTGACCCACAGCACCAGGCACCATCCAGACATAAAGCGCAAAGTCCAACCCGATGCCAAAGAGGTGGCAAGCCAACAGAGCAGCACGGACCCCATTTCTGGTTCTTCCTCAGATACACTGGAAAGAACTGCTGAGACCAAGATGTAAAATACGCTTGTATCCCAAGCCGTGGCTGGCCAGAAGGTGGGAAGGGTGAGGTTTGTCTTGCAGCGCCTCATGCCAGCTGCTGCTGAGGCAGCTGCTCTCCTGTCTGCTCGGCAGTGCTCTTGGTTTGAGGGTTTTTCTACTCTTTGGACTCTCCCAAACAGGGCATAGAGTCAGCAGCCACCCAGCTTGACTCAATGGGATGAAGACAAAATTGGAAGAGACAACGAACTGTGAAGCTGCTTGATATCCTCTGGCAGTGCCTCACTGATGGATAATTTCTTCTGTAGTATCAGCCCCTGCCTGCTCAGTTCCACAGGGACACGTGCCTCACAGGATGCTCTGAACACAGACTGGTCCCTAGTGTCCCCAATGCTTGGTGTTGCCAGCATCTTTCCTCTGTAAGAGCCATGTCTCTGGAAACATCCACCCAGCAAGTGGTCGTAATTGGCTTTGTTCATGGAAGTTGTTCCCTGGGTGAAGGGGGCTCCACAAGGAGGTGGTGGGGCTGTCCCAGGGACCTGCTGGGGAGATTTTGTGGCTTCTGGTATGCTGGAATCAGACCAGATCGTCCCACTGACCTTAAAAGTTACTTTTATTCACCTGGATTGCATTGATTTCAAGGAACTGTAGCATGAGGACGTCTGTTTGTCCAACCTGAGACTCTTTGCTACCCAACCCCTAAAGCTGCCCGTGTAAAATGACAAGGCAAAGATGAATTTGGTAATGATCACCATTTGGGGATCCTGCTGCCCAAATTGCACTGGGCTCAATCCAACCCAGTGCTCCCACTGTTAAGTGCATAAGGGAATTCCTTTCATTTTTGATCTATAAAGCTGTTGTTTCAGCAACAGTCATGCTGCAAAGACCTACTCTGGGTGAAGCACCTTTTTCTACAGCTTAGGCGAAACAAGCCATGCACAGGAAACATGTTGGTCAGCTCTCATGAAAATGCAGATCGCCCTGAGAATTCTGATCTGTATTTCCTGGGGTTTTGTGCTGCCACAGGATTGCTGTCTTCTGAAATCACAAATTTGCTGCTGAGTGTTAACACGTTCCTCATTCCTCTCCTGAGCCCTGGGCACATGAGAGGGAGGAGGTGCACAACTGCCAGAGGTGAGAGACTATGAGGTGTCCTCCAAGCTCAGATGGCAGCCAAGAGCTAACTGATTTACTGGGCTGGTCCTGTTGCCAATGAGCTTGTGATTCATGCGCTAACTCCCCTCTCTGACCACATCACATGTTTTCTGTAAGGCTGTCTTAATGGGTCGGGTGGGAATAATTTAGCATCTTCTTCATTAATACATGCTAAGCCTTATGAGATGGGGGCTGTACATATCCTGCTCCACCCTGATGAGGCATTCTGTATGTTTACAGCACTATCTGTAGCTGCAATAAAATACACACCTAACCAGACATGTGGGAAATGAGACATATGCATGGAGGGTTCATTTGAGAACTGAGCTGCAGGTAAGATACAGAAGAACCCATTTTTCCAGCCAAGCACAGATATTTTGTTCCTGGAAATTCCACCAAGTTCTTAACATGAAAAATGAGGTTGATGGATAAATCTGTGGTCTGATCATGCTGTCTCCAAACATCCCTGACACTTACATCAGCCCTTCCGAGCTCTCCCGGGACAGTTTCACACTGCAGCCCAGTTCGGCAGGAACAGGCAGGGCTTTATCTGGACGTTCTGCAATGGCTACGGTTACCGTATGCCTGGGTTTTCCTGACATGTCCCTTCTCCCGCCTGAAAGCCTGTCCTGTCTGGAAAGGCAGATTCTGAGGTTTCCTGGATGTTTGATAGCCATAACAGGGCACAGCCTGATTGGAATGAGTATGAACATGTGCTGTGTCGCCGTGTGCACAGCAGCGCTGGGAGGTGTTGGCTGGATCTGTTGCACACACGCTGTCCGCAGGCACTGAGTCCCCTGGGCCCTGACAGCGTGGGATTTATTGCCCCTACGCTACACCAGACATGCACACTTGCTGCTCTCTGGAGAGCCATTACGGAGCTGCAGATGAGGTTGGAGGCGAGAGAAGGTGGAAAAGGGTGCAAAGGAAGTGGCATTTGCTGGATCACACAGAAAATCAGGCTCTTGCAAATGCATTCCCTGCATGTAAGCCTGTTAGGTCGCACTTCTTTTCAGCGTGCGTAAGAAGCTCTCTGCCTCCATCCCGATACAACACTCTAGAGTGTACCGAACACCCCTGTCCAACTTGTCTGGGATCCAGGGAAGCTCTGTCCTGTTTTTGGATGGGCAGCAGAGCCCTTAGGAAGAGGAGGTGATTGCCCAAACAGACCCCAGTTCCTCTCCAGCAGCTGCCCAGCTTTTCTGATTCCCCCCCTGCATTTTTCTCTGCATAGCTGCAGAGGCAAATTTGGCTTTGCCCTGGGACTTCTGAAAAATGCATCTTGTATGTCATGACCTGCCTGGCTCGTGACAACTGCACCAACTAATAAATGGGGGCGGAAAGAGAAATAGCTCAGCCAACTGTTTCCAGGGGACAGCGCTCGTTTATCTTGCTGTGAGCAGTGGGGGAGACAGCAGAGGAGGAGCCCCTGGGGCATGGGGAAGCCGAGCGTTGGCCCCGCAGCCACTCGCTGTGCTGAGGTTCTAGCTCCAAGCCTGGTGGGCAGCCCTCCTCCTCCAAAACACATCTCACAACCCTGCCTGTGCAGACAGTGTGGAGAGGAGCATCTGGGTCTGCCACTGTGGAGTGGCTCCAGGGCCATCCAGCCTGGGGACAGCACGTGGCATGTTTGTACCACTCCTCCTCTCCCTCTCTCAGTCTCAGCTTTATGGAACATTATCATTCCTAGCCGCTAGCATCTCCCAGAGCCCCCAGCTGCCCAGAAGATAACTCTTGTGCTTTTTTTAGTGGTGGAGAGTCTCTGAGGCCCGGCTCTCACTCCTTAAATTCCTGCATTCCAGCCCGGCTGGAGCGATGCCCCCGGGCTGGGACATAATTGAATCCCAGGCGCTGCTGCCACCCTCCAGAAGTGGACGGATACTGGTTCCCTCAAAGTGCAGGGAGCCAGCCCTTGGCCCCCTCCCTGAGCCTGGGGCAGCCACGCTCTGCCCTGGGAGGCCGGGAGGCATGCTGGGCTTTTTAATCCTTCTGATATGATCCTGGTGCACAGGCTGCCCCCGAGCTGCCCCCGAGCTCCCCCAGCCTGACGGCGCACGGTGCTGGATGGCTCTTACCTCTCACAAACACGTAGGCGCTGACTGCTGTGGTGCCCTCGATTTTGGCATCGATGTACTTGTAATAGCAGCGGTAGTAACCCGTGTCGTTCGCTTGAGTCTCTGTCAGCACCAGGACTTTGCAGTACGGCTTCGTGCCAGTCCCCTCGCAGTCTTCTTCTCGGATTGCCCGGCCGCTGCTGGGGGCTGCTGAGGCCACCACCTCGGTTTCCTTCTCCTTTCCAGCAGGATCCACCCTGCCTCCGGGCCACGACCACTCCAAGGGGTGCTGGCCTCTAGACATGGGCAAAGAGAAGAGTTAGCTTTGGGCTGAGCAAGGTGAACACAGTGGGGATTTAATGGTGCACATCTGCATAGCGCTCAGCCAGCCACCGCTCTCGGGCTGCAGCATGGAGGAACAGCCATCCTCCAAGGAGAAAAACAGGCACGAGATGGCTGCCAGCTTCACTAATCACTGGACAAGCTCGTCCCCTTCCCCAGGCCACCTCTCCGGCCATGCTAAGCTGTAAGATACCAGTCCACTCACAAGTAGGTCTCCCCCTCACGTGGCTTTGTCCTACTGGTATTGTGCCAGGACAGGGAGCCACACAGGGCCCCGAGGGAAAGGCTCCATTTATTCTCTATTCCCTCTCATTATTAAAAGGGTCCAGAGCTATTAAGAAAACACACAGATGTGATGAGTTCCCTTGGCTCAGTGCAGCTGCTGGCTGGGGCTCGTGGTGTGATGAATGGAGTGGGAAGGAGAATGAGGGAAGGAGAACAGACGGGAAAGAAAACGAGAAAGAGAAAAGCAGGAGGGAGTCAGGGATAAAAAACAGCCAGGAGAAAACAAGGGGAGGCCTTCTGTCCGGCTGCCGGCTGTATTTCCTTCCCCGCTGCTGTGGGAGGGGGTTCCTTGCTCTGCAGAGCACCCTGCAGCCCCTCTGACCCCGGGCTGCTGCCCCTTCCCACCTCTGCAGAGATGCCCCTCCGAGGGCACCACCGCAGAGCCTGGTCACCAGCGGACCGAAGACAAACGGAAAAGTCCAGGAACTGCGAGAAATCCCCAGACAGAGCACGCACGTGTGCATTTATATATAGCCGAGGATCTCCAGAGCGGGAGGCTCGCATACGCACACACACGCGCCACCATAGCTTGCTAGAACTGCGCTTGTTTACTACAAACAAAACAAGCTTTTATTCCGTGCTGGAAGTTTCCTTCTGTGAAATCAGAGCCCCTTTCAGAGGAAGGCCTAGTCCCCACTTGAAAGTTTGCCAGTGTAGCTGAAAGTCACTTAAGAATGCGCAAAAAAAAAAAGAAACGGGGAAAAAAAGACGACGTTGCAAGAGACAGCTGGGTGGTGGTGGTGTAAAAACGGTCTTTTGTCAGCACCGTTTGCTCTATTAGGGGAAACTGCGCTCATCGGGAACAGGCTTGCTGGCGCACGCAGCTCCTCTGCCAGGGCAGCTCTGCGGGCAGATGCTTTTAAGTGCAGCCAGACCGTGACCGTCACCAATAGCTGGATCCAGACAGCAAGGGACAGCGAGGAGGAAGCGAGATAAGGTGCCATCGGAGGGCACAATGGCTCAGACGCAATGAGGACAGGATTTCTGTCCAAGCGCCAGGGAAAGACCTGCCCCTTTGTGTTTGTCTTCAGCAGCTGATTTATCTTCCTGCAGACTTTGCTCTTTTCCAGCTCCTGCTGCCCAGCTCACTGCGGATGAGTTTGGAAACAGCTCTCTCCCTGTGTCACCAAGCACAAGGGCTCCAGAGGCAGTGATGTGGCCCTGGGATCAGTCATGCAGACCCTCTGACCCAGCTCAAACTTCTTCATTCACTGAAAATGCCATCGGTGCCTGAGGCAGGACTGGAAGCAGAGCTCCAGCGGCTTGTGTCCATGAATCGCGGCCGGCTTTTCCAAAGATCAGTCTCTCACGAACACTTCAATAAAAATAAGACTCTTGAATTTTGAATTTTTCCTATCCTATGCGTGCACAGGGGAAAATAATAGTAAATCTGATCACCAAACCAGTAGCACTCGGTGGCCTCTGCCGTGCCCACTGCTCTGCTGCACTGGGCACAGACCATGAGGCTGGCCCCACGCTCAGCCCCGAGCTGAGAGCTTCAGACCCCGCCTGCGCAAAGGAGCCCCGAAGCCCTTTGCGTTTGCTCAGGCATTTTTAGCTCTCCATGTGGAGCTGGGTAATTGTACAAGTCTCCAGCGTTTCCTCTTTCTGTTTGTTTACCCACTGGGATTTTCACGCATTATCAGATCCACTTGTTTTATTAACCATCAAGGCCAGCAGTAGCTGAGTGACACGTATTTATATAAACACGGATGGGCCAGTACAAACAGACCTGCCGACCAGCCCACGGGCAGCTCTGAACTAAGGCATTCCTTGCACCATGTGCTGCGCAGCCAGGTTCAGCGGGGACACCAAAGGTGTTGGCGTTAGTGCGAGTCCAAGTTAGCATCGCTGGGGTGTTAAGAGGACCAGAAGAAGGCAGGGATGAGGGCAGGCCAGGGTCACTTGGGTTTATTTCTGAATCTACCCTCTTCATTTGGGGAAAAGGTCCAGGCAGCAGTTTGGGATGGTTCCCTCCCTCTTCTCTATCACTTCGAAGATTTGTTCCTGAGTTGTTTTCTTTCAGCTCTGCGATAACGTGCCTCTGTGCGATGGAGCGTGCTGATGCCAGCTGGAAACAGAGGCACTGTAGGCTTCTCCACAGCTGCTTTCCAAAGTCTTTTCAGGACAGATGCTCTTTAAGGGAGATGTTGCAATTGGCACCACTTTTCTTCAATCCTCTTTGGAGCTCCCAAGCGTGGTAGGATGGGCAAAGCCGGCTGTGGCTTTGTGGCTTAGCAGGAATAAGACAGCTGCCTCCTCAGCACCACAGAGGTTGTTCACAGCAGTCTCACACGTGTAGGAAAGAGCAGCAGGTGTTGTGTGTCCCCAGACGCTGCTCCAGAGCAGCAGTGGGGCACTGCCTTGTCCTCGGGCTCCTTCAGCCCTGCCACAGCGCTCATTTCCTTCACAGGAGCCAAGAGGGCTCCGGGGTCAAATACTTCCTCTCTGCCAGATTCGGGTTTGTGCATCCGCAAGCATCTGCAAGTCAGCTCTATTAACAAGTCACTGGGCAGCAAAGGACAACCTTGCCCTTCTTTTTCTAAATACCACGGCTGGATGACGCTCCCTCTCTACCCGAGTGCCTGGCACCTGCAGGATGGGATGGGATGGGATAGGATGGGATGGGATGGGATGGGATGGGATGGGATGGGATGGGATGGGATGGGATGGGACAGCCAGGATCCAGTTGATCCCTCTGGAGGTTTCTGCTGCCGTGCAGCTGGCTCCTGTGGGCTCTGCTCCAATATTCATGAGCCGGAACAGCACAAGCTCTCCGCTTTCCCCCAGCACGGGCTGCCAAGGGCATGAATGCAGAGATTCACAATATTCTTTCCTTCCTTCTTGGGATGTGAGCTAATAAAAGATGCACTGTCCATGTGAGCACCAGCCCCTTTGCATTGCTCTGCCACATGCTTAGATCAGAACACCACTGGGGCTCTCAGCCAGCCCCTGGCATGATTTGTGTTTTAGGGAATGCTCCTACACTGGTCCCTTGCTCTGTCTGGACCTCTCAAGGGTGCATTGCACTGGGTGGTGGGGGAATCTGCCTGTCTGTGATGCCATTTGCAAAACCAGAGCCCCAGAATCTGGTGGCTCCTTGCAGATGTGCTGTGTCTTTGGGTTTCTGCTAAGCATGCCCAGCTCCAGAGGCATCGCTTATCCCACGGCCTGGCACGGGCTCTGGTCACCGATGAGGCTAGGCGGGCTGCGCAGAGCTGCGGTTGTGTGAGATCCAGGCTGCTGCAAGGGAGCCTGAGAGCGCAGCCGGCCGCGGGACTCTCACGCTCAGTGGGTGAAGCTTGAAAGGTCTCCAGGGAGGCTCATGCGGGGGGTTTTGAGCTCAGCTTTCTGCTGCAGCACTGCTTCAAGCAGGCCCGTACTCCTGGCTCGAGGGCAGCTCGAAGAGCAGCCAGAGGACATCACTCTCAAGGGTAGACCAGGGTCAAACTGAAGCCACCTCCAACACGATGCTCAGCAGGGAATCCCTGGATCCTGGATCTGATTTCATGTTTATTTCTGCCCTACCCTGCCCCACCACCCTCTCCTTTGCCTGTTCTCTTGGTGGTCTGCATGTTTTTCCCTTCAGCTCCCATTAACCCAAGCCAGGTCTTCCCAGGATGGGCCATGGTCCAGAGAAGAGGTTGGAGAAGCAGCTGGGTGTAATTAGAGATCCAGGGACCAGGAAAGATTTACTTCTCATTCAAATGAAGTAAGTGTCCCACAGTCAAAATCCTCTCCTCAGGACATCAGACAAACACAGGCTTGAGAGCTCAGGGGCAGAATGCGAACCCCTGAGCCATGCAGGAGATGCTGAGACTTGTCTACCTGCGGATGGTGTGAAGGACACTGCACAATCCCAGAGGAGTACATCCAGGGCAGCGGGATGCAGAGACGAGGAGCAGCCATGGAGCACATGGGCAGCGGGTGCATGGGTTTTAGTACCGTTTGCAGGTGGCCCTGCTGCTCTCCTGCTGTCCAGTTCAGTCCTGCACAGCACCTGGGAGCCACGGGTAGGGATGTTCCTTATCTCAGCTGTCTCCATGCCAGCACGACGTGTATGGATGCCACCTAGTGAGCCTGAGAGATGAGCCTTGGCACTGCAGCAGGTGACAGGGAGCTTGCTGCCACCTGGAGAGACTCTGTAGCTTGTACCATGCTCCCTGCAAGGGCAGGCCATGCAGAGTCTGCACTGGCAATAACATTTTTTTTTTCCACTTCATGTGATTTTCCTTCACATTAATCGATTTCTAACAAGTGCACAAGGAAAGGGCAACCTTGTCCGCAGTCCAGGAGGGTTACCGGAACAGAAAAGCTTTCCGCTTCGTGATGCTAAACAGGTATGTTCACGCCTGACTGAAGAAGACACTTTCTTTAACCACACCTCTAACTCCAGTATGTCCTTTAGCCTTGGCCCAATCTGCAAGCAATACAGGGCTGTCTCCGCACGTCCCAATCACCCATCAGCTCCCGCGCCTGAAGCTGCTGCAGGGACACCGGTCTGCTCATCGCGCGTAGCGCTCTCGGGCAGCCCGCTCCATGGCAGTCACCCGGGGAAGCGGCAGCGTGGGAGGACCAGTCGCGCAGCAGCCAGCCCCGGCTGCCAGCCCACAGGACGCAGAGTCCTCGGGGTGCCTGCGCAGGGCTCGCTGCGGACACCGGCAGCGCACACCTCTCCCGTGCTCTTCAGACCACTTTCTGTGTCCCTCCCTGGGCCACTGCTGAGGAAGGGTCTGGCCTGATTATAAGCTCATTTGGAATAATCTTACTGAATCTCTCGTCTTCTGAGGTTTCAACAGAGAGTGCTGGCTCCCGCCTCGCTCTGCAGAGAGAACTGCCACGACAGAGCACTGGCGTCCCCAGACTCCTCTGTGCCCCCCCAGCAGCTATATGGCTGACCACAGTCCTCNGGCTCACGCGTTTGCTACAGCCTAGNANGCACCACGGCTCCTCAGCTCACCCTATGAACAAGCCCACAACCACTCAGCTTCCCAGACGGAGTGAAATCAGTTCAGTGTGGCCACCAACAACCTTTCCTCCGTCCCTCTCCCCTGGCTGTGAACTGATTCACAAAGTGAAAGCAATGCCATCTGTTCCAGGAAAAGTGAAATATGTTTGTGACAAGACACGAACACAATGCCAGCCAAGCGCTTGCAGTCATTGCTCCACGGTTATATATAACACTGGGAAACACCCATTTGAGGCCCATGCTGGATTTATACCCCCTTTGGGCCCTAGCACTCAGATCCCCAGCATGGATCTGCTTTCAGCTGCTGAAGGGAAACTCCAGCTTTGTCAGGAAAATTGACCTGGGTCAATTCTCCCACTTGTGGGGTTTATTTTTTTTCTTTCCAAGATAGGGGGTAGTGTTGAAAACATGTACAGCCAAGTGTCCTAGCATGGGACAAATCACTTCGGGCACATGACCTTCTCAGAGCCACGGTCTCCAAAACAACCAGAGATTCTCCAGCTCCTCTCACAGAGTTATTCACCTGGCCTAGCTGGGGCTTCTCTTCACACCCATGTGTACAGGGCAGAGCGTTAAATTCCAGATTCCTAGAAAAGCTGGAAGCCTCTCACAGCCACCACTAAGTGCAGCCTTGCCTTCTCCTGTTGATATTTCTCAACGTCCCCCAAAATGACCTGCCAGATTTAGAAACCAGAAGTACAACCCCGGCAGCCCCTGATGAGGTGAGAATAAGCAACGTCGGAGAAAGCCAAGGAGAGCTGGGAAGACCAGTGTCCCGAAAGAGCTTACAGGGAAGCTATCAGATCACACAAATGTTTCTCTATCTTCCTTCTGTCTGCAAGACTACAGCAGAGGTTATCACCATCTCCTCTGAGACCTCTTCAGCTTCTTTTGCAATTAATTAATTAGATGAATTTACACATGGTGAACGTGGCAGATTTCTAGTCAGCTGTGCTAATTGGCAGCCAAGGTCTCTCAGGTGGGCTCTCCTTGCCTGGTCCTCCAACACTTCCCAGGTAAGAGCAGTCTCAGCAGAGCCATGCATCTTACCTGCAGGTGATGGTCAGTGTATCCTTGGCGCTGATGATGTGTTCCTCCTCGGTGATGCTAAGAGCAGGGGGGGTCATAGAATAGCTGCTCACCAGATCTGTGGAGAGAAAGGAGAGAGGGGATGATGCAGACATCTGCTAGTCAGGACAACCGCTGTGGGCAGCGGCTAGCTTGGCATCACGAGCCCAGAGAAGGGCAAAGCCTCTTGAAGGAAACATCTCGTAGGAGTCTGCCTGGGCGGGACAGTTTAATACTGGCTCACCGGGACACAACGGATCATTCACAGCCCTCCTGGCTCCAGCGGGCAGCTCTTCAGCCACGGCTCTGGGGCCAGGGCCAGACAGCTCCTGGGCTCAGACAAACAGACTAGCACAGATGAGGGCCAGAAAAAGAATGAAAGATCAGAAATCAGGGAATCCAGGTGTGGCCATTCCTCACCAGGTGACTGAGATTGAGCTCACTCAGACTAGGGCTCTGAAATGATCTTATCTGCTAACTGGAGGGAGTCTGGCAGGAGATTTTTCTACACACACGTAGTTTTCTGTAACCAGGGGGACAACTCAGGGGTGCCCAGATACCACAAATGCAAAACTCTTGCGTTCATACCGAGATGCTCTCAAGAGCCAGCAGGCATTGAGCGGGCACTCTCGGGTACAGGCGGTCACCGGAGCAGCACCAAACCTTTGGGGATTACAGCAGCCCCCTGCCCTGCACCGCAGCCGAGCAGGCATTCCAGGAGTGAAACTATCCAGGCTCAAGGACGGGCAGTTAAGCACATTAGCACGCACTTCTTCTCCCAGCTTACGTCTGAGAGAGTCCCACTTCTTGTGTGCCTTGCATCTCCGGCATGCCAGACACGCACCCCAAGCCAGCTCCTCCTGGACAAAACATCTCGGAGCCCTGGCCACCCTCAGAGACGTACCCGTTGTTTTTCATTAGCACGGTGTTGCTGACTGTCATTACTTTGTGATCTTTATCTTAAAGCCGCAGCTTCTGGAGACGCGAGATAATTCAAAAGAAAATTCTCAGTGACTGCAAAAGCAAGCAAGTAAACTAACCAGAAATAGAAAGAAAAAAAAGTTGTGAAATGTGAAGCTGTGACTCAGGTAGATGCTAAATGCTAAGGAAGAAAAGAATGCAAATATATGTTGCTAGCTCGATTTTCTACAGAAATGTGATGTTTTTGCCAGCGCACTTTGTGCACGTCAGCCTCCTTCACTCGTGACGTTCAAATCCCTTTATCAGACAGGTCTGGCAGAGAGGGAGAGGTCTCGAGGACAACGGCATTGCCACCAGCGTCCCAGCAGCAGCAGGGAGACCACGGGACGCCTCTCCTCCAAAGCCGTGGCCGGAGGACTGCGGACCTTGAAGCCCTGTGGCAGAGCCATGCCCTGAGCCTTGGGGAGCTCCTGGAGACACCAAAGGGCCTCCGGCAGCAGGACTCTGAGGGGCGGCGTGAGGAGCCCACCGCCGCGGGGAGAGGCCTCCGAGGGGGATGCGATGCTGGAGGGACGTGCCGAGCGGCACCGCCGGCGCGGCCGGGCCAGGGCCGCCGGCCTCGTTCTCCCCGATTGTTCTCCACTTCCTTCCCGCCTGCGCGCGGCTCCGAGGTGGCCGTCCCCGCGGCTGCCCCCGCGGCTACAGCGGGGCGCCCGCCATCTCCCGCCGCCATCTCCCTCGCCCGCATGAGGCGGCGTCAGCCCGGGGGCCGCCCTGGCCCACCTCCGCGTCCTATGGACACCCCTCTCACGACGACAACGACAGCAGCCATCGTTCGTCATTCCACGGGCGACGCTTGGCCCCCGTGCAGGACACCCTGCCTCGCGCCTCCGACCTCCCCTTCCCCGAGGGAGCGGACGGCAGACCTCTCGCGCAAGAATGCGCCCCGGGGCTGTGAAAATAAATGAGCACATTTTTTGGAAAATCCCTTCGAAATGTAACGAGGTTTATTAAAAAGAGAAAGGGGGCAGAGGAGGAATCTGACCGCTAAGCCGCGTTTCCTATTAATGCCGGACGCGCTTCTCCCAGAGCAAACGCCCTCTCCAGATGGCCGCAGCCTGCCAGCCCATCGCCCCGGCGAGCGGCTCGGGGTGCCCGCCACCCCCACGGCACGCAGCCCAGAATGCCAAAGATACTGCCGGCCATGGGGCTGGCTGGGGACTGCAGAGCCTCTCGCCTGCCAGCACCCTGAATTGGGTCTCCAAACCACTAAATGAGTGGTCCACGGTGGCAGGAGCCTCTTGGCCGATGCTGTGGGCTGCATCTGCCCAACAGCCGGGCTCAGGGGGAGCAGGACAGCTGCAGAAATACCCCCTGCCTCCCTCCACGTGCTGCTCGGTGACCCGTTAGCAAACAACGCCGCGGGGCAGGGTGGGGGGAGAAAGAAAATGTACGATCTGTGCAGGTTGAGGCTGTGGGATTCCTGCAGATGCATCCTGTCCACGGCCCTCCGCCGGTACAACAGGAAAACGAGCCACTGCTCCCTCCGAAAGCACCGCGGCGCGGGGCTGGGGACGCTCCCGCTGCTGGCAGCCAGCACCGGCCCGGCCCAAGCCGCCGTCCAGCCTCCTCGCCAGCCCGGGGCTGCTGGGAGCTCTGGGGACTCCCCACATCAGGCACTGGCTCACGCTGGGGACCCATCGCTCACCCCAACACCCCACACCAGGGCTGGCATCTTGGGATGCCGATGCCCACCGTTACCCGCAGCATCCAGGACAGGCAAAGGGATGAACAGAGCCATTCCCAGCCTGCACAAGCATCTTCGAGGCCATCAGCTTTCCCCTTCAAAGTTCTCCATCTCTCCCCGTGCTTGGCAGGCGGATCCACCCCATTCCCCTCACCCCTTCCCTCCCCGAGGGAGCGTGTGCCTTGCTACGGTTCTCCCCTGCACCTCACTCTCCCCAGTACTGAACTTGGTGCTGGCTTTGGCCATTAAATCTCTGCTAACTGACATACAGATGGTTTGTGTCTCCATCAAATCCCAGGGCGCGAGGGAGATGTCTCCAGAGCGTGGAGTGTCTCCTCTCCTCCGAGTCCCTCCTTCCCCACCTCCAGCCCCGGCGATGCTTTATCTCCTCGGCCCTCTGAGCAGACCCCGCTCTCTCGTGCACACCAAATCGCGCCCTTGCGCAGGGAAAGCATTAATGTAATTAAAAAGGCATGCGGCAGCCCTGGTGAGCTTTGTTTTTTCAAGACGGTTTCCAAGCAAGTTGGCAGCGGGATATTAAAATAAACAGAGGGGGATTGATGGGATGCGGGGAGAGGAAGCAGGATCCCACAGCCACTCACACCTTGTCTATTTTCAGAGAAGTGCGTTTCCCAGCGGTTTTCCTAGCCTTGATCTCTCAGCACGTGGGTCTGAAAGGGGCCAGGCTGCACCAAGGACCTTCTCCTTATCGCCCGCGGCTCCTTCGTTTTCTGCAGCCCCCTCCACCTCTTTCTGCACCCTGAAATCACTGCTGCTCTCAGCGCGGCAGGGCTGCCCACTGAGGTCCTGCATCCCAGGGCGCTCTCTACATGGTGGGGAAAGCACTACCCACCCTGGGTGTCTCGCAGAGACCAGGCAGCCTGCAGGCTCCAGCCCTGTGCTGCACCTTGGGCATGTTGCAGAAAAGCCTTGCCAGGGGCCTGGTTTTCCCCTGTGATGGCTGGGGACGGCTAAATCACTGCAGAGCAATGCCTGTGCCAGAGCCAGCACCACCACAGCCAGCGATGGCTTTGGAGACCCACGCAAAGACTGCGTGTGGGTGAAGGTGTGGGCATGGCACAGCGTGGTACGGCACGACATGGCTCCTGCTCTCCCTCTGCTTCCACTCGCAGGAAGCCCCACACCAGATCCTCCCTCCAAGCCCCCTCACACCACCTCAGCCCCTCTCCACTTCCCCTTCCCTCCATCTCTGCTGAGTCGGCCCCGCTGACTGATTAACGGGGCGCCTTTCCGGAGAGGGATTTTGTTCACACTCTGTCCTTCTCGCTGACTTCCTTCCCCGGCACTGGACTGGATCGCTCTGGCCGCAGCCGCTGCGTGCCCCCAGCTAACCGGTGCAGCTCACGCTCCTGCCACCACACTTGCTGCTTCGGGATTTGGCGACCAGAGCTGACCATAACACGCACGGAACAAAGCAGGTCCAGATGAGGGTGCGTGCTTCTGCTTGTCTCCCCGCACCTCGCACACCCAGCCCAACCAGCCTGCCCACCCCAGTGCTGCACTGGGGCAACAGATAGGCTGGAATGGAAAAAAAGAACATACTTTCTCCCAGCAAAGCTACCGTGACCCTGCTGCTGCCCCCCAAAAGACTCTGCTGTATTCAGGCATAAATTCCCAGCCAACGAGCATCCCAACAAGCAAGGCAGAAGCTCGAGATCTTTCTACAAAAGGGATTTCTGGCGGATTTGTATTGAGCAACCGAAACGCCAGACCAAGGCTCCAGGATGGAGCCCCTGAATTTACCCATATCCCAGGTCTGCAACGCCAAGCACCACAGATGAGCCTCTCCCGACTCTCTGGGCTCAGGCAGCTGCTCTGGCTGGGGCTCCACAGCACCCTGAACACCCTGGGACTGCTCAGCGCCCAGTGCTACCAGAGAGCCCAACGCGGCTCCTCTTGCAAAGTATTTCCCGTTTCTCTTGGGTTTTACCCCAAGCCCAAAGTCTTGGCTGCCCTGAGCTGCCCCTGCAGGCTGCAAAGCTGGTGGTGGGGCTCTTCCCTTGCACGTAGGGCAAGGCACGTGCTTAAACACGCAATCACGCACCGCAGTTACTATGTGAGCAAAGACCTGCTCCTGGAGAGCCAACAGTAAAATCCGGTACCTCGCTGGCAATTGGGGAAACGGGGACCGAACGACCCTTTTAAATGCAGAAAAGCAGCAATAGCTGACACTGGGGGTGAGGGAGGAGAAACCTTGCTCTGCGTTTTCTGCAGACCTCTCCTCCAGCTTTCCAGGCTGGGCTGGTCTGAATTAGCAGCATTTGCTGGCGAAACTCCATGTGCGCCATTTCCCCCTGCCCTGTAGGAACTAACCCCAGCACTGCAGGTACAATCTTCCCCCTCTGCTCCGGTTACCTGTTCCCCACCTGCCCTGGTGCCTGGCACTGGGGGACCCGCCGATGGCTGCAGACACATGGGAAGTCCACGTGCCAGAGGCAGAGCCGGGCCAGCTTCCACCGACGGGGCTGAATTTCCCGCACGGAGCGACTCCTCCTCACGCACGGGGCAAGCATCCAGCTGTGGGCTGGTGCAGCCGAGCGCGAGTGTCACGTCACGCAAGGAGCTGGCAGAGCAGCGGGGGGAATTTGGACGCGGGGCTGTCAGCTCCTCCTCGCGGTGCTCGCCAGCACGGAGGAAGGCTTGTTTTGCAGAGAGGTGAGAGATCGCACGAGGCTGAGAAATGGACGGCAGGCTCCGGCCAAGGCGGGGATGAAACACCAGGTGTTTTCTCTCCAGTCTCACAGCGGGCAGGGCGAGCCCCAAACCGTGGTGGGAATTCACACCAAAATGGAGCAGGTTCTGCCCAGCAGCCTGTGACCAGGGGCTGTGAGGGGCAGGGTGACGGCCACCGTGCCCATGCTGAGGCTGGGGGAAAAACGGGGCGGTGGTGTGCTAAAGGGCTCTGTGGGCAAGATGGAAACAGGCTGAGGTGTAAGCAATGAATGAATTAAAAACGATAATGATAGAAAACTGGAAATCCCCCCAAAACTATGCATTTGCACAAGGGCAAAGGAAGCAGGTCCCTTCTTTTAAGGGGTTCATGAAAGATGTTCCTTTTTCTGCAACCCAGGGTTGACCATCGCTTCGGACCTGTCCCAGAAGGGGTTAAACACAAGGGCTGTGCTCCTCGGTGCAGGATCAGCCCCTCTGCGCCCTGTGGTGAGCTACGGCAGCATCACTGTCCCGGCCACGCAACCGACCCCACGCACCGCACCGAGAGCTCCTTCGGGCCTGGAGCAACACCTTTCCCCTTCTCACAGTGGGCAATGCCAACGGCGAGACAACACTCCTCTGATCTAGAGATTTTCATCCACGGACCTCAAAGCCCTGAAACGTCACCAATCAAAGCGTGGTGGATCTGTACCCTCACCATTTTGTGAGGATGCTCCCAGAGCATCAGATGTTCCTTTGCTCTGACCGGGGCAAGCTGTCATCGTTCAGGGGACGCAAGGGACTAATAATTACAGGAACTTAGTCAATACTCACACAGGGCAATCATCATTACTGGGTGTCTGATCCCTCCTGTCCAACACCAAAAGCATAACGAGACATTAACTTTGCCCCAAGACACCTCCAGGTGAGTCGGTGCATGGAGGCAGGAGCCCTCTGAGCAGAGACCAAGCTGAGACCTGAGGAAGCGGCCACCAGAGCATGTGGAAATGCTTTTTTCTTGGCACCAGCCTCAAAGATGCCCCAAGCACCACAGGGCTGCAGCGATGCCAGGCGAGGAGGAAGGACGTGTATCCAAAAGGACAGGGCATTTGAGGGATGCATAAAATCAGGGCTTTCCTCCATCTCAGCACCTGCGGTCAGGGGAGACCCCAGCCAAAGCATCCCCCCGCCGGCCAGCCCAGCGGGGAGCGGGATGGGGTGGGCAGAGACGCGAGCAGTGCGTCCTGCAACGGCAGCGTGACCCCAACACGAGCAGAAGCAGCAATGGCCAGACCAGGAGCACCACGAGGCCGGGTGCTCTGCTCTGCTCCCGCAGCCCCTGGCACTCCACGGCAGCACAGCCGCCCGTCCAGCACCCGGCGGTCTGGCCAAACAGTCCCGCGGCCTCGGTCCGAAAGGCTGCTCTGGCTTCAGTGCACGCACCCCAGCAGATCCGTTTAGCCTCTCAGTGCTCATAAACTTTAATTAACTGTTTTTTTTCTGGCAAGGCATAAAAATCTCATAACCACTGGCGCTGATGGGGAACGAGGCAAGGAAAGACAGGAACCCTCTGGGCTCCTTCAGCTTTTGGACTTCCAAGCTAGCAGCCACGTCGGGGAACAGAAATGGAGGAGCTGGAACGCAGGAGCCACTTTCAAGAGAGCTGCGCTGCGCTGAGGAGCACAGTTACCTTTGTGACCTTCAGTCCCAGTCCCTCGGTGCCTCCAGGGAGGGATTTAAATTGGGTATTTCACAAGCCAGCTGCCCCAAGGCAGCAGAGCAGGGCTACCCCAACACCCCACCCTGCCACCACCTGCTTTTGGGACTCTGGTCAGCGCCGGGCACAGCCACCCATGCCCTTGGGATGTCATCCCAAGAGGGGTCAGCGCGCGGCTGTCCGGGAGCGTTGGTCTGTCTGCCTTTCTCCCTCCGCAGGAAGCTCTATCGCAGCATCGCCCTGCCTTGCTCCGGCCCCGTTTCCTGCTCCATCCTGCCAGGTTTACCCTGCTTTTTCCTCCTTCCCTCCCCCTGCCCCACGGCTGTCAGGCCATGTTTGCATTTCTGTCTCCTGCCGTCTTTCCTCTCCCTGCACCCCCCCCGCGCTCGCTCCCTGCTCCATCCTCCCCGAGAGGCGACGTCCCGAGCCAAAGTTAGCTGCTGTCAGGTAGCCGCGTGTCCGGCCTGGGGCAGCGGGTCAGCCGGGCCACCCTGCAGACCTCCTCCAGGATCTCTGCTGTCAGCAGCCTCCCCGGGGGAGCCGGCTGTTTGCTGCTCTCGCTCGGGCGAGGGATGCTCCCCTACATCAGAGAGCTCGTTTCCCCTCGGCGGGCCGCCGGCCCACCCTTTCTGCTGCGGGCCAGGGGCTGGCCAGACGCCGCTTTGTTTGGTCCCCCCGTTCCCTGAATCGCTCCGGGTTTGTTGGCTGCCCGCTCCCGCCCGGAGAATCCTTTTCCTGCCTTTGAGATAGAGGATGCTCGAGCCATCTGTGCGGTTTATTTCCTCGTAGAAACTAACAAGCCAAGGATTGCTTCCTCTCCCCGACACTGCGGAGGGCAGCTCCGGCTCAGCGGGATGCACAGGGATGGGAGGGGGAGCCCAGTGCCTTCAGACAGGAGTGGGACCTATTCTGTCCGCAGGATTCACCCCCCGAGGGGCAAAATTCCTCAGAGCTGCCAAAATGCCAGTGGCAGCTCCCGCTGCCACGGCTCTGCAGCAGCTCGGGGCGAGCCGCCCTGCTTAGCATACACAGCCACCCCTCTTCCAGTGGCCCCTATTAACTGCATGGCTAAACCCTTGCAAAACTCAATTAAAATTATCCTCCCACATCTGAAGGACTGTCAGGTTGCTTCTCGTCCTGTTTTAATTTACTTCTTTCAAAATCTTGCCCTGCTCACATTCTCTGCCCCCGCAGGACGTGATTAACGTGGCGTAGAAAGAGCGGAGGGATCGGATGGCTTTAAGGGACCGGTAGCAGAAATTAGCACTGTTCATTACATCTCTAACCTGGAAGGATGCAATGGATGGTCCACAGCTCGTGTGAAATGAGCACTGGTCCAAACCTGGTACCTGGCAGACATTGCCAGCACAAACGGGTGGCCGGGATGGGCTGGGGACATCCTCACACGGGCCCTGGAGGTCTGGGATCTCTGGGCGGGTGGCTCTGGAAAAGCTTGTACTGGTGCTACCTCCGGTTAACCGATTTGGGACTGCTCAGGGGTTGCCCGACTATTGCAGGATTCCACCCCATGGAAGTTTAATTCCACACTGTGTTTATCCAGGTGTAACCCCAGGGGCTTCACTGTGCTGAAGCACCTCTGGCAGCAGTGGGTACAAAACGATGGGGCACTAAAGAGAGATCTTTGGCCACTGAGAAGAAATGAGAGCCTACACAATGACACAGGCAAACCACTAAAGGAAATTATTATTTCCACTGCTTCTCACGCTTTACCTGATGAAGTTGGGGCAGATGACAACGTACCTTTTCATACAACCCAGCAGAGCTGTGGATTTTGCCACTGTGGGGTACCCACAGAGAGATTCCCAAAGAGATGGATAATCTCCTGAGGACAAGCCACCACCAGCTCTTACACACAGTGATCCAGGTGAGACACCCAGGTCTAGGAGTCCCTAAACTGCTCATTGCCAAAACAGAGCGGGGGCATCAGGGCAGGAGCCCCTGCGCACGCAGGGCATCGTCCCCTCTCCCAGAGCCCCAGCTGCCCATGCCGAGCCGGTGACAGCCTGGGCAGAGCCAGGACCAGTCCCAGCACCTGGACAGGGTCTTCCACCCACAGCACCGGGGCTTCGCTGCATGGACACAGAGGCAGGGAAAAGCCTGAGAAGCAGTGCAGACCAGCGTCTCTGCACACCCACACATCACACAGTGATGTCTTTGGACATCATTAACTACATCTCCACCACGAGCTGTTCCCAGAGGCCATGCTCAGGTGAAGCTCCCGTCAAAGNGAGCCACAGATGTGCCGTTGGGGGAAGATGGAGTTCAAGCTAAGTGAGGCCTCGGCATCTGACTCTTGCTGGGAGACGAGGGGGCAAAGGCAGCTGACTTGGAAGTCAGAGAGAGCCCGAGGGTCGGCACTGAGCATGGAGAGAAAAGGGCAGCGGCATTTGGAAAGAAAAAAGCAAGTCCCAGGTTTGCTTTTTTGCTTGACGTGTGTGGGCTTAATTGCTGGCCTTTGAAGTTCAGCTCTTCCCAAAACTGCTGGCTTACGGACAGGCTGAGCAGGACGCTGAGGAAATCCCTGTGCCCCACTCAAGGCAGGTTTCTCCTGCGCAAGCAAAGCCCCCAGACCCTGCCTGCCTCCCACCCAGGCTGCTGCAGCCAGGCTGACCGTGCCGGGATGTTTCAGGGGTCTGCAAGCCACGCAGCTGGATTGGGGGGGCACTGTGCCAAGCGGAAAAGACCTGCTCCTCCATCTTCGTGTCCCTGGAGCTGGCATCCAGATGTTTGCTACTTAGTTGTGAACTGAAATCAACTCAGAGCCCTGAAACCAAACAGCTGCTCTGGAGCTGGCAGTGCCTGTTCCCCTCTGCAGCATAACCCATCCTCATGTCGATCCCCAGACGCCAAGTGCAAGAGAAGCTGATGAACAGGGTAAGTGAGCAAAACAGTTTAGCAGTTAGATGATTATCTTAGCCTTGGAAAACCTGGATTCAATTCCCCATCTGCTCCAGGCTCCCTGCAAGCCCGTCATGCAGCCTATTCGTACCTCCATCCCTGCCTGAGCCACAGAGGGAAGGGCAGCAGGAACCGGGCTGCTTTGGCTTAGAGAAAAAAAAAAAAATACTCAAGCAAGAAAGGAGGAATCCTTATTCCTTCTAATGAAAGATAACAGGGAACAGAAAACAGATTTATCCCAGAGCCAACGTGACATGAAAAGCTACATTAGATGAAGATGAGTCCAGAAAGTAGGAAGCAAAAGCAAAGTGCCAGAGGAATTTAAACTTCCTGATCATCAAAGCAGGGTTTTCAAGCATCGAGTATAATCTAAAAATAATAATAATAAAAAAAGCAAAGGGAAGAATGGTCACGGGCTTGAGAGCGAGCTGCTGCCTGGGGAGCGGGAGAGCACAGGCCCTCCTCCCCGTGTGCACGCCGGCACGTGCGCACCCACGCATCCGCACGGCCCCGTCCGCCGCCTCCGCCGGGGTGGGCACGAGGGGAGGCAGGAGGATCACAGGCGCACGCTCTTCAAAGCAGAGTTAGTCATCAGAAGTAGCGGCAGAGGAAGGAAACCTCAGGTACGAGGTCAGACGTGNGCCAGCAGAGAGGGCTGCTGGAAGAGCTCTGAGCGCTCGCTGNGGATCTAAGAGCCCTCCNGGCATCNGCGAGGTGCAATTCCCTGGGGTAAACACACCTAGAGCNACGGAGGAGATAAGAAATTTCAGCTCTCCTGGAAAACACTGCACAGCCAGGCTTTCTGCCATCCTTGAAAGCAGCCGGAGATGGCCAAACCCAGAGCCTTCCCCGGTGTGGTTAATAAAACCCTCACTCCGCTCTCTGCAGGATCCCCAAGAGGGATGAGCTCTAGAGAGCGTGGCAAAGCTCTCCCCCCACGCAGGGCTTTGCGGGGTTGCCCCTCACCCCCAAGTCAGTGATCCTGCCTGCTCCCGGCTGGGCAGAGGGACTCGAAGATGGAGAGAGACTCGGGGCGCTGGGAGCAGAGCCGGCCCCGTGGGGCTGCCGGGGCATCGATGGCAAGTCACAACGCACACGCTCGCAGCTCCTCTTGGCGCAGAGCTGTGACTGCAAGCCAGGACCCGCTGCAGCGGGAGATGGTAATCATCATCTCCGAGAGCCAAAGTGTATCGGGGCATTCGCGTCACTAGAGATTATCTGGCTGTTTAACATCTGCACAGATTTCTCTCTCCACCTCCACATAACACCCTTCATGCAGCGATGAAACTCATTTAATTCCCTTCCAAGAAAGGCTGAGTTGGAAATGTCACACTTGGTATATCATAGCACAATTCCTACAACGAAACACTCAGCCTAAATGGCAGTATCGGACTTCGGTGCTATTTGAAGGCCAGTAAGCTAACACACCTTATGCTGCTCTTTAAAAATAGCTTACAAGAGGGTTACCGAGTTTCACAAACACCCAATTACTCTCATGTTAATACTCGGGGGCTGACTGTTGTTTTCCCGTTCAAAGGTGCTTCCCTTGCCACGCAGCTCAGCGGGGAGAGCACGCAAGCGGACACAATGGGAAGGAAGCGTTTACACATGCTAATGACTTCCACCAAGGAGCACAAGCACTAACGGGGAAATTGCGCTAAAGAGGCAACACGCCACTTCCTTGGCCGTCCCTATTTGGTCACCCCAAGGTACTTGGTGCTCAGAGCCGTGGGGCGAGGCTGGGGATGGCCCTCCCAGCCCCACGGGAAAGCCAAGGCGAGAACGAAGGGAAAACACGTTGGCTCGGACCGCCAAGGCAGGAGAAGCCCCAAGGGGCTGAGGACAGACAAGGGCCCTTTCCCACTCCCAGCACCTTGGGTCCGGGGCCCAGAGCCCTCCCAGGTGCTGTTCAGGCCATTTCACTGTGTGCATCTCTCTTCACGCCAGCACAGGTTTCCTAAGTTCACATGGGGCCCTGTTTATTTTTCTTTTTCTTTTTTTTTTTTTTTAAGTCTACTATTGTATTAAGAAGTGTTTTTCTTTTGGCAAAGGTTACTGCGGGGCCAACGCCACGCGGAGTCTCCTGCCTTCCATCACCGTTATAACCTCCGAGCAGGAGCTTAGCCCCGCCAACGCCGCTTATCTTCAACGCAGGCAGGCTTGGGTTTCCACCGCCATATAAAAGACGGACCCTGGCACTCCCCCTCTCCCCCAGTGCATTCTTTGAAATGCCACCCAGGCCTTGTTATTGCTGGGAGGCTGTAGAGCCAGGGATTAACTGCCTCAGGCTGCATTAGGCTTTATTTGTCTAAGCAGCCAAGGGTGAGGAGCAGCCGTAAATATTGTGAAAAGCCGAGCGTTGTGGAGGGGCAACGCTGGGCAACGCAGGCATCATGGCAGCAGGCATCGCGTCTTGGCCTGGGTGCAGGTCTGGTGTGGCCAATGTTGTTGGACAGGTTCCTGCCTCCCTACAACACAGCGGGTTTGGGGGACATCAAAACCCATCCTCATGTGTTCATACTGGGGACATCAAGCTCCCACTCATGCCTTCTGGTTGCCTCCATTAGTCCTCGCAGCGCATGAGCAAGCCAGGGTGGTGGATCCAACTGACCAAGTGGGAAAATCCCACCTCACACTGTCACCCAAGGGGACACATACTGCGGTCGGAGCCTGCCTGCCCAGCACAGGGCTGCACGGGGTGCACCGTGGCTCCCCTTCCCTTACGCACTGGGACATCGCAGCACGGGGAGGAGATGAAGAGCGGGGCATGCCCCGATCCCATTGCAGCACTGGTGGTACTGCCAGAGCCAGCAGCCCAAGACCTGCTGAATCTGATCGTCTGGCAACAACCAACGAACCGAACGTGGAGTCATCAGGCGCAGACGCAGGCTACGGCAGCTGAATTGCTTTACAAAGGCGTCACTGGGTGACTCCACTTGCGGGCACGGGGGTTGCTTTCCCCCATGTTTCATCCCAGCACCAGGACCGCGCGCTGCCCGCCCCGCGGCACAGGGAGTTCCTTGGTGTGAACGCATGCGTCTCCCACGGGAGCATCCCGCACCGCAGCTGGCCGCCGCGCGTTCGGGACCTGCCATTAAACTCCTGCCCTTTGCTTCCCGAGGGCCGAGCACTGCCGCGGGGTGAAGGGATGACGGCCACTTAGACCAAATTACGCCTCACCGGGGACTCGGCTCAGGCTGGGACAGCCCAACGCGCAAGTGATGGATTTCTGTGGGCGCTGGATGCCGTCACCTCTGCTGGAGGAGATTTTGCTTGCTGCCGTCACTCTGAGCTGGCAGTTTCCAAATCTGAGTGTAAATCACAATTCGTGCCCAACCTTCATGCCTCAGTAAATATCAAGATTTACTGTCGTCCAGGGAAACTATTGACTCGACCCTTACTTTTGTCAGTATTTATTTTTTCAGGTCACTGTATCTAACGTCCATCTCAGCAGATGCCAGTAGTTCAGAAACAGGGAAAACAAGGCACAGAGGGCGAGCCGAGCCCGGAGCTGAACCTCACCATCAGCACACGCGTGTGCGTCCGTGCAGACACGCACATGCAGAGGGTTTTCCAGGGTCCGCTACACAGCCCTGCACTTTTTGTAGCTTTTTTGGGGGGAACACATGAAACCAGTAAGCCTTTTACAGGCTCCCCTTGCCACATGCAGAGCACACGTGCCTCCGTAACTCAGAAAGCTGATGGAGGACCCCAGACCCCTCCGCAGGTCTCCTGGGACAGACCTTCGCAAACCTGTGGAGCCACGACCCAGCTCGGTGGAGGTCTGGCTGCCATGGGCACTGCTCGCTGGCCGCTCAGGAAAGCCATCATGAGCTTGCAAATTCTTTATAAGCTTCCCACGTGACACAATTACCCAGGGGCCAGATCCTGAAGCCCTTTCTTCTTTCTTTACTCAGACCAGTCTCCACTGAAGTCATTGAGACATTGGCCTAAATACAGCTGAAGGACTTCAGGATTTGGCCCTGTAATAAAAACTTCCTTCCTTTGTCTACTGCTCGCTCCGCACGATCCCGCTGCCTCCCGGCCTCGTCTCCCGAGACCGGGGCCATCGGTTGTTTTGGTTGAAGCTGCTCTTTCGTTTTACCCTCCGCCAGACCGTGCCCGTCCCCTCGTGCAGCTGCAAGCTGGCATGGCGGAGGGAGCTGGGGCGGTCGGCGAGGAAGAGGGTGGAACGGAGCCTGGCAGAGGGACAGGGCTGGCGCTGGGGTCACGCGCGTGTGCGGAGACCACGCGGGCTGGGAGCAGTCTCAGCTGTCGCCTCCCCAACGGCAATTCCTTCAACGCCTCTTTGAGGATGGGGTGGAGAGCCTCCAAAGAGCCTTCCTCCCCCCGCCCCACTGACTGCAGAGCAAGAGCCTGAGGCTGTATGCTAAATTTCTGGGGGAGGAGGACACGACTGGGTGAGATGACTCCTGTGCCAGGAAAGTATAGCAGGAAGTTAACTCAGCTCATGGCAATGGCGACTATGCATCACGCTAGGAAGTGACACCGTAAGAAACACGTCTAATTTTAAACAAATAACTTGCAATATGAATTTTGCTGCTTTTTCTGCCTCAGAATAGTCAGGGAGGATGCAAGACCCCGTCATCACCCGTGGGTATCCCGCCCCCAGCACAGCCATCCGAAATGCGCACAGGGGTTTGGGGCAGGAGCTCCTGCTTCCATCCCATGCCCGCCAGCTCCGCACGCACCCGCGGCACTGACAGAGCAACAGATGAACACGAATACAGCAATTCCCGTCGCACCAACCTCCCCGCCTGCGCCGCTGGATAGCAGAAAGCAAACACAACAGGAGCCTGCACGTAGCTGAAGTGAGCAGCACTCGGTCCTCAGCTGCCAGCACAGCCTGATGAACCAAACCTCAGCCCTGCAGCTCACCGGTGCTCAGGCAGGCCCCTGGTCACACAGCAGCTTGCTCGGAGAGCACAGAAACGACCCCGCCGAGCTCCTGCTGAGGTCTTCACTCTAGCAGGGAGGTATTTAATATTGGTCAGCTAAACCTGGAACGGTCCGACGCGCAGCCTGGATCACGCGGCTCTAACCACGCCAGGGAGCGTAAAACTCTCCGAGCAGCAGAGGAGCAGCGGTCTCAGGGCTGCGAGGTTGGAGCATGGCCCTTGCCCGGGTCAGCCCAGCCAGCTCACTGTGCCCCACATCCCCAGCAGCACCAGTCTGGGCACTGCACAGAGCAGAACCGAGAGGCCGGTGTCCAGTCCCGTGGCAAGGGCTTGCTCTTTAAAAAAAATACAGTCTCGCTGTACATTCTGCCCTTTTTAAATACATTAATTGCCATGGAAACACTGCTCTTATTGGTATGGAAGCCTGGTGGCCTCCACAGATGGAAGATAAAATCAATGGATACATTGAAATACAGGCTGTATTTCAGGACCTTTTGTGATTTTGGGGCCGGTCACCACGGGCACGCATGAGAGAGTGGCCGAGACACTAGCAAGATGCCATCTTCTACGGAGAGAAAGCTGGGGACAGTAAAACATGCAGAAACATCCCCTTTGCTGCGTTTATCTGCCCGGGCAGAGCACCCTTGCATGGGAGCCAGGCCCAGCACCAATGTGTGTGCTCAACTCCTGGCGCCGGCCATCACTCCCAGCTGCTGCTGAAGCATCCCAGCCCTGGCTGCCCTTCACATCCTCACTGCCAGCGACTGGAAAAGCCTCGCCTGGTCTCAGACCTTGGCAGGGCGGTTTTTTTCCATGCCTCCCCTCGCCCCATCCACGGCCCTTTCCACCAGCTCAGGTGCCTCACCAAAAAGAAGAAAAAAATGCCAATATAATGCATATGTGCTATCGCTTCTTGGCCTTGAGAGTCTTTTAAACAGCGCTGAGGGGGTCTGTACAAAAACTCTTCCCTCCCCACCCGCAGCCACCCCCCAAAACCCGGTGCAAAGGGCAGCCCTGGCCGCCCGGCTCTGCCCTCCCGGCCAGCAGCAGCGCTGCCCCGTTCCCTGCCGTGCCGCCCATCATAAAGGGGTCCCTGAGCTGTTATCAGGCAGTGACAGTTTCCGCCATCAGATTCCTCCTGTCCGTCAGGAAAGCTAAATAAGGAACATCGTTCAGGCGGCTGCAGGAAGAGGGGAAACGCAGGGACATCCGGCCCAGCTGCCAATTTTTCCTTTCCCATGAACCACCGCTGACCTCCGCCAAGGGAGAACCTGGACACCCAGCCTGGCATCGGCACCGCTCGTCTTCGCTTCGCCCTTCCCCGGGGGGCTGCCCCGGCCCCCAGAGCCCACCCGGGCGGGTGGGCTTGCCATGCCGCTGCGGTGGGACGGCACGCGGTCGCGGCGGCACCGGCGCTAGCACTGCAGACCCATGCGAGCGGACTCGGCGCACCGGCTGGCGTTCGCCCAGCCGACTGGAGCCACGGCTGGGAGAAGGCTTAACCCCTCCACGCTGGCACGGGTGGGTGG
>Ga0065711_1027061_pt1 | contig 54933 bp, 31 predicted proteins | sample Hoacrofraction12_FD_59098 | JGI IMG/M metagenome (GOLD analysis project Ga0065711, IMG submission 59098) | Hoatzin crop microbial communities from Cojedes, Venezuela - Epithelial fraction 12 v2 (version 2) | ecosystem: Host-associated > Birds > Digestive system > Esophagus > Crop | place... | reverse complement strand
TCTTTTTTTTTTTTTTTTTGTCTATTTGCCTGTATCTACTGATGTTTTGTGCCGATTGCCACTATTTTAAGTCAAAAATCTCAGATGGTAAGGCCTTACTTTACTTTGACAGATTTCCAGCTAAACTCTGAAAGTGAAAGGTTTGTATGAAATGTTGGAAGACATTTTTAAGTTTCTGGCAGTCTTCCCTCTCCCTTGCCTCACTTTTCCATGTTGTTTTCAACCCTGACATTGAACCTTACACCTTCAAAAGGTATCACAGGAATGATACTGCAAATAATTATACTTGTGTGCCTGTTGCTGATGGCAGAAATGACAGAACTCCATCATGTGTGGGTTTATCTGTGGAGGCTGCTGAATTTCTCTTCCATTCTCTCTGATGAAGGATGCTGCTGCATAAGATTGTCACACTGAGACAGAAAATAAAAGTGAAGCTTGGAAGGGAAATAAACACTGGGGAAATATATTTGCCTGATCAGCACTGGTGAGAGCAGATTGGATTGAACTTCCTAAGATCTTTCTCTCTCTTGATGAACTTTTATTTTTCTAAGTGCAAAGTACTTCTGTAACAAAAGCCCAAAGATTAAGGTGTTTGGCTCAAAAGTAGTATCACTTAAAAATAAGACTTCTCCCTTTCCTGCAGTTAAAAGGAAGTTGCTGTCCTGAGTATTTCAGCCCTAGCACATCTTGAAAAGTCGTGAGGAGTAACACACAGGCAAAGTCTGTCAGAAGTGGTGCATCCTTTTCCTGCGAGGGATGGGAAGGAAGAGAAATCTGGTGGAATGCTTCTCCTGACTGAATGCTTGGCTCCTCTCAAGAGAAGCAAGAAGATTTCCTAGCTGAAAGTGCAGCAAGATTTTGTACAGAATTCATTTTATCAGCACTGAATAATTTAGCCAAATAATAAAATGAGACTTCTGAAAGAAGTGCCTCTCTGTTACAGAGGGTCCCTACTGCATAGATATCACAGTGTCTATATGTTTTTTTCTGTCTGAGATGGACAAATCCCACCCTGTGTTTCTTAAATGGCTCACACACAGCTCCACTGCCCACCCCAGTGCGGCAGGGGAAGAACATGGCAGACCTTTTACAGTGCAGCCACATTATCCGAAGCCTCTGCTGCTGAAGGAGATGTCCTGGGCAGTCTCTGGTTGTTCTTGCTGTGCTCTCTGCCTTAAGCACAATACAGAGGACCCCAGTCATGTAGTGCCTGCACTATTTCACTGCCTCGACTGTCTATGCCCACTTGGATCTTTATGCATGGCTGAGAATGAAAATTGGTGTTTAAGGTCTTCTCATGGCTGTACCTGATAACTGCTGTTTGTTCAAGCTATCTTTGTTAAACGTCCTCCCCACCTCTTACTGTTCAGGTTCTGTAAAAATGCATTTTTAGACTAGGCATGCTTCACTACCAAATCTGCTTCTTAAAGGAAACTTTGCTGCCTCATGTTTTTATGGCGGACTGCCTTAACTTAAACACAGACACAGATTTCCCTGAAAGAACATCTTATCCAGAGCAATGGTGACTTGGGTTTTGGCTACAAGCTCCTGCAACGGTATCATGGAGTATGACTGAGGTAGGAAGTAGGTGACTGTATTTGATGCCTGTCTTGTACTTGCCCTTGTTACTGGCAAACCCTCAGACAAATGAACTGTTCAGATAAGCACGTTTGTCCCAGTGTTCCTCGCCAAATCAGAGTTCAAGTAGCTGATAATATTTGGGTGCCTTAAGACACTGTTCTGTCCTTGTTCAGCTAAAAGTGCTATTAATAATTCCAAGTGGACTTATTAATAAAGTTAATATTTTATGTAAAGAAACTCTTAAATAAGTAATACTTAAACTAATGGGTATCTAGCATTAACTGAAATATGTCCAAGACTTTCCAGGTGCAACTGTACCTAACCTAAAGGCACTGAAATATGATATAAGAATACTACTTATCATGTTTGAAACATGCAGATACTGTATGCATCCCAAACTGCAAGCTAGTAAAATGCCTTAATAATCATACATACCTCATTTTATAGATGAAATACTTGATGTTGTGAAGATTTGCCTGGCTGCCTAGCTCGGCATATTCATTCTCTTATATAATGTAACATCGCTTTTCCTCTTGTGCATCTGCACAATCCAGAGTTAAGGGAACTCAGAAGAAAGCAATGGTTATAAAAAATTTTGCAAGAAATGTACACTGTCATCATACTTTTATTCTTACTTCTTGCTGTTTTTTATAAAGTTCTGCTGGGGACTGGGTGCATTGCCGGCAATGCCCCAGCCCGAGGTGCACCCACTGTGCCCCGGCAGGTCTCCATCTCAACATGTGCCATAATCCCAGGGTGAGATGGAGCAGCCAAGGGTGAGCTGGGCTTCGGGGTGTTCCTCTGATCCCCCACGTGCAGGTTGATGGGCAGCACAGCTCGGCGCAGGGAGTGCTTTGAAGCAGGAGCAGGGCAGCAACTTGCTGAGCAAAAGTAAGGGAGAGAGAAATGGTTCTCAGGTTTAGAAATGGTTTTGTGGTCCATTTCCAGCTCCTCTACAATTTCAGAAAACTGGCAGAATTTTTTCTCCATTACTTCCTTGCAGCCCATGATGCTCTTCCAGCAGCGGGGAGAGAGGCAGCTTCTGTCACACATTACTGTACCGCACAGCTAGTGAGGTTCTCATCTTGATAGCTCATCAGGTACCTTGTTAGCCGAATGCTTTAAAAAGTATTACTTTATTTGTTTTAAGTGTCTATGTGATGTAATTTAATTAAAGGAGAGAACTTTTATTGTCTCTTTTGGAAATCCTAGCGCCATGGTGATGCACCCGAACATTTCCCCTGGCAGAGGCATGGCTGCAGGGCTTTCTGGCTATGCAGAAAGGTCTGCTGCTACTTTTTTATTTTCTTGTATTTACCAAGAGGGAGGGGTGCTAGCAGCAACCGTAACAAACAGGCATTTCCCGATGAGCTGATGACTGACTGGTTTTAATGACCCTTGGCTTTACTATGGGTCATTAACTCTTCTAGGTAATTATCAATCCCCAGGAAGCGTCCTGGGTCTCAATGTTCAGTGCTTAAAGACACTGTTTTGCAGATATTTTTCCTACAAAGCATCCAAAACACACATTCAGCTAAAGTTTTTTTGTTTTTTTTTTCTGTCCAGATGTTCCAGTGTTGTTCAGTCTCCTGGAGGAATCTTCTCTTATCTTAGTGATTTATTTTGGCCTTATGTTGAGTTGGGTGGTTGCTGGTACCACATGTCTGCAGGAGACTGGAGGTTTCTACACCCTTTGGTCTCGGGGCCTTCACTCTCACTTCATTAAGCTAACTGCAAATGTCTCTGCACTGCATAACTATTGTTGTGCTTTGGATAATATAACTTACCAGCCTAATTCTTGCTTTCTGTCCTTTACAGTTTCTGTGCTGTACTGATACCCAGAGCAACAGCCACTCGAAGCGGGTGGAGAGATTGATGCTGTTACAGACACGGGCACAACCACATCTTCTGCATGTCAACAATTAATGCAGTATTTTCAGAGCCAGGGGATGAGGACCACTGTGGTTCAGCATCTTCAGCATGGCTTGAATGGATGATGCCTCAAAGAACCAGAAAGACTTTAATTTTACTTTTAGGTGCTCTTATTTCATTTAAAATATGACTGCTGAAAGTATCAGGGAGGGACTTTGAAAAAATTTACATGATGATCAAAAAGTGTCTGCCGCAAGGCACAGCTGAGTCTTGGGGGAAACAACCCATTGCAGCTGCCACTTTTGTAGGTGCAGAAGTACACTATTGCACAAAACCCCTGACTCGGCACATGTCCAAGGTATAGCGGTGGGAAATCCTGACACCGGACACATTACGGGATGCTCCTGAGAAACCTCAGCTTCTGGTGCTCTTGGTGGACAAGCTCTTCCTTTAACCGTAACCATTCTGAAATCTTTAACATCAGAAATGTTTACTACTACCTGATTAGACCTCTGTACAGACTGATCTCTGGGTTTCACACACAGCTTGCAAGAGGGGATTCTTTTTCAAGTAGTCCTAGGTCTGGAGAACATTTCTGGGGTGCAAAATACCAAATTCTGTGAAGTACTGCACATGTTCCAGTAATCTCTCCAGAGAACACACGCACTGGCAAAAGTTATAAGCAGGCCTGCAGCTGTGATACCTGTAAACGTTGCTGGTAAAACTCTTTTCTGTGGCAGACTTTTGTGCCTCTGAGTGTCTCTGCATGCAGGACCTGGGAAGGGCAAAATGGTCAAACTATCCCAAAACACGCAGGAAAACTGTGGGAGGGGAGTAGACCTGAGGAGTGAAAAATCATCCTGGGCTTGTTTCCTCCAGTTCCGTAGGGGTCGCAGACTTTGATGTGCTAAATCTTCTGTTTCCTTCACTGAGAAAGGTGTTGCAGGTGGGATTAGGCCCTGTGGAAGAAGTAACTCCTTCCCCTTTATTTGTGGGAAATAATTCTCATTTTCTCTGCAAATCAGTGCTGAATTGCTTTGTAGTGTGTTAATTTTTTTCAAATACCTATTCAAATAACTTTTTTGTCTGTTCAGACACCTATTGCTTTTGTATTACTCTAGGTTCTTCCAGGAAGCAAAATTTATGGTGTCTCTTTCCCCTGCAGAGCTCCGCTGTGCTCATTCTGTGAGGGAGGCGAGTAGCCCCTTCAGTAGAGAAACAAAAGCTTTCCGTTGCACGTACTTCCACTTAAAAAGTTCTGCCCATAAAAACAGGACTGTGATCAGTTTCACAGTCCTAAGAAGTAGTGATAAACAAAAGGACAGCTGTAAAACAACTCTACCTCCCAAGAACATTTTTTTCAAATGATACTGTTTTCAGTCAAAATGCTCAACTTCGTAATATCTTTATCTCTAAAGAGGAGGGGTTTTTCCCCTTTTCATTTGATTTTGTGCATATAATGAGCTGTAGCTGCTGGCTTAAAATGGTTTTTCTTCATTTATTCTGTGAGCACACAGGTCACAGTCCTGCTGCAGGAGTCTGGCTGGAAGCGGCACAAATATGAAACAAGATTGCCACCTTCTGGAAAAGGCCTTGGAAACAGAGATGAACAGGATGTGTTGCAATTTGGGATATTTTTTTTCAACAGATCTAAGGCAATAGTCATTATTAATGTCTGCTTTTCTGACTATGTGCTTGCTAACTGCGTGGCTGGTCAGAAGCTGCGTTCCTCCACTGTGATGAGTCCGTGATAACCCAGAGAGTCACTTACAGGGAAGTCTTTGCAATCATGGGGAGGGTGTTCTCCATCAGCTTTAGCCACCTCTGCTCCCCCTTGAAAGCTCTAGAATACAGGGGGCATACATAATAATTAATTTAAAGTTATGAAGTAATTATAGATGTGGGAAGTAAACCAGTGAGAGCTGTCTTTGCCACCTCAAAAACTGAAAAAGAGTTGTAGTGCCTCAAATGTTCCTCTGGGGATAAGAAAGGAGAAACATTCCATATTTTAGCCCTTTAAAATATCTCTTGGCAAATCCAATGATGAGAATGTGGATGTACTTTGCCTTCAGAATTTCTTTTTAATTCCCCCATGTAATGCCTGAAAATGAATTTAGCAAGGATTGTTTTAAGCACTGTGATAATGTCTCAATGTTAAATGTACAGCTGTATGGGTAAACACTTGCAGTCCTATTTAGTTCAAAACCAAAGATGACTTCCTTAAAGATCAAAAAGTGCAACAGCAGAACTGAATCACTTCACTGATCTAGTATTTCTCCAGTGGAGCAAGCAATGCCGTGTTTACACTCTTACTGCAGTTATTCTTTTTAAACACGCGTATGCAACAGTTGACATAAGTTCGTCTGAAGACAGTGAGGCTACAGGCCTTATGATGCAGTGTTTTTTAAAATAAACTATATCCCTAATAATTTTTAAGGAGCATTTTTAAAAGCTTCCTGGCTGGGACCACTGTGGGTGGAGAGCCCTGCTGCGGGTCCTCTGCCTTGGTGGGTGCCCTTGCCTTGGCCCTGTCCATGGGTGGCAGTGGCCGGTCCTCTCCCCACTTGCTGAATTATGTTTGTGCTGTTTCTTAGCTACTGGTTCTCGCTATGACTGATCTCTCCCCTGGGATGCTAATGACAGAGATAAGCAACATGTTTGGTTCTTTGCACTTTTTGCACAGTTTGCATAAAAACCTTAATTGGTCTTCCTGACCTGTTGTTGTCTTCAAGGGAAGCACTTGCAGTCAGCTGCACTCTGCTGTTCAAATGCCACCCGAAATGGCACTTTTGCGATACCACCGTAAAGCAAAATTGTTTATGAAGACTGAAGTTGCTTCACTGATCTTTTTTCAACTGTAAGGATAGAGCAGACAGATTGTATGGAAGTTGTATAGCCATAAACTGAAGGATAAACCCACTTATCCAATGTACATGAGAAGTGGCTAAATGTTGTATCATCCAGACAAAACCAGTTAAACTCCATTTACCTTAACTGACTTCTGAATATGTTAGTGCATTGTATTTTATTTTTACTTCGTGCGTTTAATTTGTGCTAGTACAAATAGCTACATACGATTGTTGGTTAGAATACATCACTTCACTTGAGCTGAACTCATACCTACTACATACAGCTGACCAAAGTCCTCTTAAGATGTTGTCCTGCAATAAGGAAAAGCTGCAGAAGAAAACCTACTCACGAAAGAAACCTTTTCAGTGTATACTTAGTTAAGGACGTCCAGAAGACAGAGGTAAAATAATCCTGAGAGTGCTAATTACTTGTTACTTATTGATGAAACAGAGAGAAAGAAAATTCCCAGGCTTTTGGAAACTGGACCCTTCCAGTGCTCAGAGGTGACTCATTTTGCCTAAATGTTGTTTCTGCGAATGGAGATAGCGTCCTGCAGTGCACATATCGTGGAAGGTGCTGGGTAATGGGCTGTCTGAAAGGGCCCTCAGTATTGAGGAGATCAAGCATGGTACTCTAAAGTGTGTTTAAACTAACCTAGTAAATCTATGAAATAAGCCCTTCTAAAATCTTTATTTGAAAATGAACCAGTTGAGCTAACTGTTCATTGCAGATACTACTTTGAATTAAAAAAAAATAATAATAGCCCCATCTTACAGCTTTGGGTGATCATGCGTTTGGCTGAGGCAATGCGATGAGCCACGGAGAGCACGAAACAGAATAAAACAGTTGCCCAGATTCCATGTTTAATGAACTGATGCCGTGTCGGAGGCTGTTAATGCTTCTCCGGTGGTTTGTGTGACAGGGACATCCAGTCGCACTGTGGCTGCGAGGTCGCAGGTGCCGGGTTAACCTCCCGCGTGCTCACTTGGGTACAGCTGGTTGTACGCAGCTACAGCAGGACAAGGCTCACGTGCACTGGTTCCTTCCCAAGGCTGGGTCGAATAGCTGAAGGGTAGATATATCTGCCATTATTCATCTGCTGGGAGTTAGGCTGAGCCGACTCACTCCTTCAGCAGAGGTCATTACGAGCATTCAGCAGCTGTCTCAGCTACATCACTGAAAGGAAGGCTAGACTCTCAAGCAGGAAACGCTTGTGAAGTAATGCATTAACTCCTATTAAACTCAGCGCTTGTTCTTCCTTTTACAGGATTTGCTTGGTGAAACAGCAATATGAGAGTGTGTGCCTGGAGACAGACCTACAGCACTAAGCATTACTGCTGAAAATTTGAGGAGAGCTGCCAACTAATTAACACATCCAAGCAGCTTAACTTTCCTGCTGAGTTACAGCTGCAGAGGGGCTATTCAGGGAGCTGGTTGTGAGCACAGTGGTGCTCTGTGCCTTTTCCTGAGCTTCTGATATGTGAGCAAGTGACAAACTGGAAGAAGAAAAACATTCAAATAAATACTTTTAAAGGACCTCAGGAATCACTTAGAAGCACCCGTTCCCGTGAATATTAATTTATGATTTTAAAAACTGCATGCTCTGGATGGAAATGCTGGAAACAATTTTAATCCAGAAGAGATGATTTAACAGGGATTTTCGTCTCTAATATTTACGATTCTCACACTTTCTTAGAGTCAGATTTATCCCATCTCCTATTTCATCACCTGAGATCCAGATTTTCAGTAGTAAGTGCCTTTGAAAACATAATCCTAAAGGTCTCTTGGTCATTTGGAAACCTGGTGTGTGATTTACTCTGAGCAAGGCTGGAGTTTGCCCTCTGGGAATCCTGGGACACACATGTGTGAATGAACCTTTCTTTTCTGTGACGTGCCAGTCAGTCAGACATGAATGGTGGCCTTCGTATGCACTTGCAAGAGGTTGTGCACCTCCTCAGTAGGTGCTGGGTACCTGCCAGACCTGCCCTGGCACTCTGGCCTCTCCTCCTCAGGTCTCGCAAACAGCAGCCTCCAGCATTAGCTCGGTTTTGTGGCTGGACTGCAGCTCATTTTTTAAAAACCGTTCCTTGTGCATACAGGGCTTTTCTGCCATGCAAGTAGAAAGGAGCTTTATAGCAGAACCTGGCTGTGAATTTTACATCAAGGAGAAGGCTCCCACGGGGACTGCTCACTGGCCTTTCACAGGCAACCATCAGTCTTCACTCAGACTGAGCAGTGCCACAGCTATTTCTTATTTTGGCTGTCCTCTGCTTTTTCCTTCTCTGTGGGCTGGGGCTTACCATGTTCACGGCCCGTGGACAAGCTGCAGGGGTCTGCTGGAAAAGCAATCCACCGAGCGTGCTGGAGAAACAGCACAGGTGTAAGGCAGGGGCTGCTGCTTTCCTTTGTCATCAAAGCAAAATCAGGTTTTTCTTTCCACCTTGCTCTTTCTAATCAGCCTTGCAAATCGTTAACTTACTGACCAAAGCAATGTTAGAGCTCAGACTGCGTTTCAGAGTGTTTAACTGCATGCTCGGTCTTGCTGCATGCATTAGTGAGAAAGCCCTGGGCTGGCACATCTGCCGTCCATCTTAGTGTGTGGTCCTCAGCGGAAACCCCTGGGTGTTGTGTCCTGCATTATTAGCTCTCCAGATTGAGAAAAGTCAGGCTCTAACTTCAGTTCCCTTCATTTTCACATTGTTTTCTCAATAAAGTTCAGCAAACTTCTACAGCATGGGCTATCACTTCAAGTTTTAGTAATCAATGACCAAATGGCTACAAACAGAGTAAGTATCATGTATTATTCTTACAGCTTAGGCTCCACAACTGAACATTTAGAAATGGATAAAATTTTCTACTGCCTCAGAATTATTTTGTTCCTCCTTCAGTATTTTCTTCACAGGAAACTTTGGCAAAGTATAAACACTTCAAGCAAAGCTTCAGACACAGGTTAGTTGTTCTTCCCCCGTGCTGGATCTTTTGATTTGTGTAGCTACCTCCCCTTTCAGAGGGTTACAGAGTGATGTACTTACGTGCTGCACTTTGTGGGTTTAATTTCTACAGCCGCTTTGAAAAATTGCTCTCCTGCTCCAGATGATAAAACATGCCAATTTAAAACCCAGAAGAGTTCGTAAAGAAGGCTTAAAAACATGACATTACTTTTCAGACGGGCACCTGCAACAGCTATAGGAGAAAACGCCGACGAGCTGTGAATTCATTAGGGTAGCACTGACGGGCTCGTAGTGCCACCTGGTGAGTACGGAAGAATTAGCACTTTTTTGCAACCCTCTACTAAGTGAAGTTACAGCTTCTACAATGATATCATAAAGTGTAAAAGAGTAGCTTTAAGAAGTAAATATATTTTCCTTGGATTTCAAGCCTGAAATGCTTGGACTTTAAACAACATACTGTATTTACGCTACTGTGAAGAACCTTGTCTATTTGGCAAAGTGTTGCCACAAGGTGATACGCATCACATCATGGACTTCTTTTTTCATAGGTATAATTTCTTATAAAGCCAGTGCGACTTATTTTTCATGACCTCTTTGAAAAGTTTCCCGTTCTTTGTCTGTATAGACTTATTTTATGCTGAAGCATGCATACAGGGGTAGCATGTGCATGTGATGCTGTTCCTGAGTGACATTTTCCCTGGCAGGTTTTAAGGATGTGACAACAGGAAATCAAGTGCGGCTGGACTTTTTTTCTAGGTTGTTTTTTTTTCTTTTTAGATAAAGTTTGAAATCTCAGGTTTTGATTCCAAATATCAATCCATATGTTGTACCCATCTTCTCCAAAGTGACGGGGGGGGAGTGCATTCTGTTCCTTGAGCGACTGTTTTTCATGTGATGAAATCCTGAGTGATTTCAGGCACTGTTTTGACTGCTAATGACATGCTCAGCTGGTAGGGCAAACAGAAACTGAATTTCTCCATCTTAGCCCTATAGTATAACTTCGCACAGAGATGTGCACCGTAGAGGTTAGGTCTTACACACAGGCAGAAGTTATATACAGGTTACTCAGTGTTTTGAATTTCTTGTATATCACAACCCGGGTTAATGCAAACAGGTTTTTGAAGGTATTTGCTTTAAAATATGCACACAAAAAAAGGATTGATTCAACTAACATGGAAGGAAAAGCAAGAAAAAAAAAAAAGATTGCCTTTCTGTATTTGGCTGACGTGTGTGGTGTTTTTGGATTTTTTTTCTTTCTTCTATTTAAGCCATCTGAAGCACACATTGGAGATCAAAATAGTTACTGGAAACAAGAACACTTACCATCAACAACCTTGATGCGTCACACTGCTTGCTTCCTGCTTTGATGTATTTGACTTTTGCAAAGAAGGAGATTCTTAAAGAAGAAATTTTTCTTTTTAGTGTTACTCCATTTGTTTGAATTATTTAGGAAAAAAATTTCTTCCTTTCTTTCTTACAGTTTTTGTTGATTTTGGTAGTAATTGCTGTCATTCCCCTTCTTAAACCGTTGTTCTAGGAGCTCCCTGCCTGTAGCTGAGTGCAAATAAAATTTCCCTCATGGCCCAGCACATACTGACTGGACCTTGTGGTGGGGTGGCTCTGATTTGGTTGTATATTATTATGGTCCTTTTTTTTCCCTCCCCTGCTCTGAATGGATCCTTTTGGTTAGTTTTACTGGACGTGAAGGTCTGTGATTGCTCTGCTTGGCAGGTCTTTCTCAGTCAGAAATAACGGAGCAGACTCTGTCCCGAGTGCCTCAAAAAGCACTTCCAGGCTGGATGAACCCCTTCTTGAATGAGGCCACTGCGAATTGTCACAGAAAGGAAATGCAATTAGGGAAACACCAGCCCGAGTGCTCAGAGGCGAGTCTTCAGGAAAAACCAACCAACAACAGCTGCACAGTCTATTGCTGACCTCCAAGGTCAAAAACTTGCACATTTAAGAGAAAAATGCTTTGGTGACTAATGGAGCCCTTGAAGTAACATCCTTTCCCAGCCCAGGAGAGTGGCCATTTCAGCTTCATCAGAAAACTGCCTCTGAACTGTGTTGTAGCTCTGATAACTAACCTGCTCGAAGTAGAAACAAATTCTAAAACCTTCAAAATGGTCTCTGATCTTTTGTCTTTATTCATATTCTGTTGTGGGTGAAAGAGCATGACCACTCTGGGTATGCTAAGAATAGGGAGAGAGATCTTGTGCTGGTGCAGCAATAAGCATGCTATTTTCCAAGAGGATATTCTGTTTAATGAACTAAACCATACTTCTACTAGGTTAAATTTCAGATACACATAAAAAAGTGGGAATCTAGAGTTCAGGTGGCTTGTTGTTACCTTAATAATGCTCCCTTGTGAATAACGTGCATTTGTATTGATAGCAGAATCTTTCACAGTATCATCATGTAACACTGACTAATCTGACCTACTAACGTATTTTATGGGTGTGCTGCTTGTATAATTTTTCCCTTTCAAAGTGTGTGTGTTTAGAGTGTAATGGGAAGACAGTGGGCTACAAAGTCTTAAGATTTATTCAGAGTTTCAAAATGTAAGTAGCATTTTTCTTAGTATTCTAACAATACTGAAATCTGAGGTTCCTGTCCCCAGACAATGCCAGAAAAAAGCAAGGTAGAAAACGGTGAGGACCCCAGGCTGGGGTAAAGTTTTGGCACCTGCTGTTCACAGGCACAGCACATAAGAGACAACTCCAAGGGGGTGGAGATAGATACCTTTCAAGCCTCTTCTTTCTGAAAGCTAGCACAGGCCTTGGCATGGGATCACACAACTCAGATGCTCAGAAAGGCTGTATTGGTTTGGCTGCATGGTCAGATAAAAGACATTTACTTGCCCATTGGTGAAGCAAACCGATGACTTTCCAGGTGTTGCTGAGTTAAAGATAGTTTTCCCGGGGGTGGGGAGGCAACCTTTTGTGTCACATCCCTGTCTTAAATGCCTCTCCTGTGATCCATGTTTATATTTTATACACTCCCAACCTATCAACAGTCATGAAAAGTAGTGTTTGAGCAGCTTCCCATCATGGCTGCATAAAGAAGACCTCATCTGGCAAGGATGAGCCCCTTCATGATTCCCCCATCCAGAGCAGTGGCTTTTGTTTCTTCTCCTGCTTGGTAGCCTGGGCCTATCGTGAAGGAGCAGGTTCACTCAGCGGGACTTGTTGCAGGATGACTTTTAATACTTGCTCTGCAAAAAAACACTTCATGCCAAATAAATAAATAAACAAGTAAATAAAGTTAGCTGTTAAGATGTTTGAAAAGCTCTACCATGTTTTGCCAGTTTTGCTTTTTTTGGTGCTATTGGTAACTGAAGAGGCACTTTTGCTTTCTGAGCATCCTGTCTTTCAATTTCTGTTTCATTAGCCATGGATGGGTTGTCTTTTTGGAAGGGAGAGGAAAAAGACTCCCAAAAATCTTTCAAGGCTGTCTGATTTTTGTCCTTTCCAGCTGAGATAGCTATCTTTGATCTCAAAAAACTGAAATCAGATAGCAGCTAGTGACTGCAATCATTCTTTGCTATGAAAAATATACTGAGGGTCATGTGTGCTCATCACTGGTTTCAGGCTACTGGAGGCAACTTGCTTCTATACAGTTCAGATAGTCAAAATCAGAAGCCTAAATTTTCAAATGCAAAGCAGATGGATATAGATATTGACTATGCAGAGCCACAAATGATCACTTATGCTGATGCAACTGCAAGGAAAATTCATCTTGCTTTCTTAACTTTGACATGTATGCCAGTTATAGTAGAGATTTCTGAGTGCCTTTCTTGTTTATATGCAGTCTGTGTTTCTTATCCGAGTGAAGGAACAGGATTATGTTTTTCTCACCTTGCATTTACTTGTGTGCTCTGCTGAAGATGGTGTTAACAGTGGAAGCATATATAGTATAGACTCACTTTCCTGAGCTGCTCTTATCAAGCTGTACTTATGCTTTGGTGACCAGTAGGTGCTTTCATAGACGGCATTCATAATAATTCTCAGTGGCTCTTGCTGAGAGACTCAAGAGATATTCCCACTCTACAAGGATTTGCAGAGAGATGCCAGGAACACTGGCCATGAGCTAGCTGGCTGACACCATGTCCATGCATGCCTACACTAGCCAACGGCTGAAAGATAACTCCTTTTTCCACTGCTAGATGGCATTGTGTCTTCAGGAAGGAAATGCTCCATGACTCTCTGCTCAGTTTTAACAGCACGTCTTTTCATTATGTTCCAGCAGCTGTTTTTTTTCCAAATGGAACTTATGGTTTTTGTATTCTAATTCAAAATACCTGTTCAGTTAAAGGAGGTGTGTTACTACTATGCCTCACAGTGTGGCGGAAGCCATATCTCAGATGCTTTATTTATAATCGTTGCTTGCTAAAAGTAACTTGCAGACTTAGATTTGAAGCTTGGCTATTCAATGATGTGCTAAAGAGTTGTACTTTTGAAAAGTTTTCATTCTGTTGCAGAATGACTCAAAAAAGACGCCTGCTTGATAAGTTTGCTGGGTGGGAAAATAGTACTAGAACTATTGGGTACTATAACACGTACCTTCAAACTAAAGTCACCCATTCACACATCTCTTGCAGGCTAATATGAAAATGCACCTACTTCCAATCTAACCTTGCTTCATGTTGGAGAGAGGTGGGGAAAGAAAGAAAAAGTTACACAAGGAGCAAAGAACAAAATTTATGCCTTCAACTGATAGAGGCTTGGCACAGTAGGCTAACTTCAAAGTGTACTAATAGTCTCCAGAGATCAGTAAACATGATTAATATATAGTCTGTGGGATATTTTTGTGTGTGTGTGTGAAGTTACATAGACTTCTAAAAACAAAAACAACTTTTATATTTAATGTCTAATGCATTCCATCTGGTGGAGCGTGTATCAATATGTTCCTATTAAGGGCCAAATTAGGGACGTAGCGCACATTCTGAGTAGTAACTTAGTCTGCAAATAGTGCAATAGCGCTGTTCTAATGAGGAAATCATCAGCATATGAGCTTATATCTCCCATATCAGTATGTTTAGAAAAGCAGAAACATGCTGCTCAGGGTTTCTCTTCTGTGCCATACCTATTGGACTCCTGTACAGGCAGCCTAGGGAGCCATGAAGCTCTGACAGGAATTTTTATTCTGTTGTGGGTTTGCTCTGTGTCAGACTATGTGATCTGTGCTGCTCATGCCAGTGTCGCTTTACTGGAAATTCTTTCCCAGAAGCCACTCTTCCTTTGTGCCTCTTAATTTGGCTCAATGAGTGATACATCTTCTCATCAGCGGACGCTATGAGCCTAGAGCAGTGTACTGGTGGGTCTTGCGTCTCATTTGGTAATCATGCTCTGATTCAGGTGTTCTGAGTCATCGCACGCCTTTGCTTTCTTTAAATGTCAACATTTTTGGGGTTTGTGCATTTGTGTTTTGCATAATTTGAAGAGTCTCATTTGGATATTTGTAGGGCAGTTTAACTCCAGTCGGTGTCCCATCTAGCAAATGGTGTAATCTATGTTGTTCTGTTATTGCTGGTGTTTCAGCTGGTACAGAAACCTGGTGTTTGTAAATGACAATGTCATTTTCCAATGTGTTTCAAGTATTTTCTTCCTTCCTGCATTTCTCCCTGAAAATATTCCTACTAAAGCTATATGCTGTTACATTATAAAGTGTCCCTGTTCTTCCTCCTCCTTTTCTCTCCAGCAGTTGAACAGTTGGCAGCCAGCTGTAGCTTAAAAGGAGAACTTTGAGGGAGTTTGGGCTTTTCTGCTGGCATCACTGCCAGCTCTGCCTGCAGCCTCACTTGGGTTTGCTGGTCTCTGTGCAGCACGTTGTGTGCTCTCTCTTCTCTCTCTGCTGCAATTGCTGTGAGCTGGAGAACATAGCATTTTCCTCCTGTTGGGCAAACTACCTCGGCCAGCTTGTGTCAGCTTTTCTTTCATCCACGGGCGTTGCCTGTTGTGGTCTGTGAGTGAATGCAGTGAAAGATACCTTAATTTTATTTATTCAACTTACTTCTCCTTCGGAAAGAGCAGCTGTCAAATGTATGACATAAACTTGTGAATACCGAACAGTGAAATACTGCAGATTTCAACCTGAAGTCCACAAAACACTTGTAAGCAACATGCAAAGAATTACGTGGTTACATAGCATGAATTCTCCCCTTCATCTTAAAAAGCAATGTAAAATTTCATCCTTGCTGATGGGAATGTGGTGCAACTAATGTCTGTATCAACGATAAAGACAGGATCATCTCCCTTCTGGGGCTATTATGTAAAACAAAGCACTCTGAGGTGTAAACATACTGCCATGGCTGTGGGTGCCTAAGAGAAGCAGTGCAGATGGTTTTTATGAGGGCTTCACTCTGTTCTTCATCGGTACACTGTGTTGTTGGGCCAATCAGCCAGGGTGGTAAGACCAGGATGTGGCCACACAAGGCCACATCCTGCCATTGCAAAGGAGATGCTGCTCTCTGAACTTCAGTTGTCTACTTAGAAATGGACCCTGGGCACCCTGGAGGTCGGAGCTCTCCTATTCTGACTTTTATACCAACATTACAAAGGGAAGACATCTAGGGCTAATTTTCTGGAGGAAGACCCATTTTCTTCAAGCTGAAGAGTAGGATTGCTACGGAACACAGCTTGCTTGAGAGATGAAGAGAAATTACTCCGTGTGTTTCCAATGCTGTGAAGTTACCAGTGCTTGTGAGGATTCAACTGGTGTTAGTGAGGTGTTACGTTGGGATTTTTATTTCTGATCTATGGCATGAAGTTTGGATAACAAAAGCACTAAGTACTTGCAAGGATTTGGGTTTGCTACACTTGATTTTGTTTTGAGCCAATTGCTGAAATTTGTAACTATATTTTTTAAATATATTTTTATTGCCCTGTAATTTGACCATGGATCAGAATATAAAACCCTGTAATACAATGTTCTTGGCAGCAAGTTTGTGCTGGAAATCTGTTTAAGATCCATTCAGTGTGCTGATATCTTATGAAAGTTGGGTGCTTTACTCAGTAACCGAGAATTAAGTCAGAAACTTCTATATGCAACCTTTTCAGTCTGGTTGCCTTGCTTGGGACTGCACAAGCAACAGAAAACATCAGGCTTTGACTCAATGTACTATATGACCAACATGCGCAGAATGTGAATATATAGGGTTTCCACTGGGGACATTGTGCTCTAGGATGGAAAGATTAATCCTTTCTAAAGGCTGATCTGATTCATATTTCATCAAAACCAAAGCGATTAGACATATAACATATATGTGATCAATAGCTTCTTTTTTGATGGAATTCTTCTCATGAGAATGAAATTAAAAGCCTTAGGGCACTGCTGGATGGGGAGAGAGCAGGCAGTGAAGTTCTTCTCAACCACCAGGAATCTTTTAGATTGAAATGCATTCCTCTTTGCCATCTGCTATACTAATCTTGATGTGAAAAGCCTTAAACTGTCCCAGGTTGCAAAAATTTGATTAAATATGAAGACGTTTTCATTAAGAATTTCCCCCCTCTGGATTTTACAGTACTCTATCAAAGAGAAATACCACAAGGAACTAAATATTTTGGAAGATGTTTCTCCTCTGGGAGAGAGACATTTACAGAAATTCCGGACATGAAAATGTCAAATGTTACTCATCCTCTCTGTGGGTTTTTTTCCCTTTTTGAAGTATGTTTGCTTCCACTTGGTAGCTGAGGGTGTCAGTGCTTGTTATTTGATATGTGGAACTGGAGCACACAAAAGGATGACTAATCCCATTTACTGGAATTTTACAGTTTTCATCAAGGCCACAGTTTCCATTTCAAGCTTTATAGTAAAAGCAAAACACCAACTGGCAAACTGACTTCTGTTGTTGTTGGAGTAAATTAATATGGATTACTATTACAGTAAAAGGATCCTTTTTGAAGATTGCTTCTTGAATTGAAAATAAACTTGTATTTAAATATTTTATGAGGGGTAGTTCACAGTAACTGTATATACAGTATAGAAGGCTCCCTCTCCTTCGCTGAGCAATACCAGCCAGCACATTTTGCCCTTTTGCAAATACACGGGCTTGCTCTCTTTCTCTCTGTATCTCAGGTTCCCTCTCTCTCTTTCTCTTTAATTTCATAGTTTTGAGATCAATGGTTTACATCTAGGCTGAAATAAAATTCTTGTTAGAGCCACGTGACTCTCATAGTTACCAGTGAAAAATATGTGCATCCCTTGTATCTTGAATAATTCTTACTTAACGTTCAGCAAATCTCAAGGGAAAAGGAAAACCTTATAGCCACTGTCTTCAGCTGTGCTTTGCAAAAGCCATTTCTTCTTTCAGTTTCTCTGTTGCTTCTACTGCAGTGGTGTTTCTAGAGTCTTGGCAAGGGCAGCTATTGCAAGTCTTCAAAAAATGGTCTCAGCTTATTGTGACAAATCTGATTACCATTAAAAAAAAAAAAATCTAATTCTAAGGTAGCCATCTGTTTGCATTCCAGATCTAAGCCCTTTTCTTTTCAATCACTGCGCTTGTCTCTCCTCACTAGTCTCAGATCAGTCCTGCTGGATTTCCCTCTTTCCCTTTTTGCTCCTGTAAGTTCCAGTGAGTACATGCTATGCCTCCTTCCATCTTACACTCTCCATAATACACCTGTTATACCCCACCTTGCAACTTCCTTTGCAGTGGACTGGTACAAGAGGGCACAGCATTGGGAATAACAGCACAGACGTAAGTATATTAAAATGAGATTAGATTTATACAGAAGTAAAATCAGTGTTGCCTTCTCTTTGCTTCAGTGCAAATCCTTCAGTACCTGGTATTTCTGAAACCCCCAGCTGCTGAGGGTTTGCCATCTGAGGACCTGACCTTCTGGGTGAGGCTAGAGGACCTGACTAAATCAGTTCTAAAGGATGGAAATCACATGTCTGAAAATTTCATGGATTTTAGACCAAATCTACTATTAATCTTGATTATATGTAATTTATTTTTGGTGCTCCATGGATTTTTCTCCTCTTGTCTTCTGGAAAGTGTGTCTGTGTAGCGAAGTCTCCCCGACTCCTTTTCGTGATGTAAGTACAATTGATTTTGGGGATCAGAACGATCCTCTTTCGACTGAAATCAGAAAAGGGAACTACCAAGCTGCAGAGAGTAATGGAAACCTTTGGAAATAAATGAATAAATGGGCTAATCAGCACAGGGAAGAAGCTTGCTGTTGTGAATTTAGCAGAATCTGAAAGACTGAACTCCCCTCTTGCTGGCAGCACTGGGACAATTTGAAGTTTCTGGAGACTGGATGCGGGTTTTGGCTGTGTGCTGGTCCCATGCTGGGACCAGACAGGCCAATTGTGCAGCCTGCACTGCTCTGGAGATGGGAAATCTGGGACGTCCCCACATCAGGTACCTCTGGGCAAAGCGTGTCCGCAAAGGTGGCAGATCAGGCCGGGATTTGCCGTACTGCAGTGCCAGTTTGCCGCGTCTCACAGGGGTGAGGCTTCGGTGGTATCATCACTTGGCATGTTGTGCTTGGGGCTGAGTCAGTGCCGGCCAGTCTGGTGGCTTTGGGCACAAGGTTCAGTCCCCTGTGAGTACAGCCGAGCTCACCTGACTAATGCTTTGTTTTTGTAGTTGTAATGGCGCTTTCCCACATAATACCATTTCCTCTCCCATATGACGCTGTGTCCAAACTAAAGGTCAGACCCTCATCTGGTTTAAATCATCATGGCTGGGCTGATTTCGTGCTTACGTATACTAACGAATGAGCTGGAAATTTACAGCTAGCACTGTTATACAAACGGATGGAGACTCATGGCACTGGGGTCATCAGCAGCAACGTGAGTAAAGATGTTGAGACATTTTGGAGTTCCTACTCGTGACATCTATAGCTGAGAATTTGGAAAATCACCCTGCCATACTCTCTGTGGGGGCCTAGGGCTCTGCTTTCAGTTAGATTTCAGCTTTTTATAATAAACTGTCTCTACTCCTACGCCATTCCTGCACCAGCTATTCTTCAGCGTAGTGCTGCTAGGGAAACAAACATGGCCATCCCCAGATCCCAGACCTTACTTGTAAAACTTGTATTTGCTTAAATGGCAACAACCTCAAAGCTCTTCTTGTTTGTAAGTCTAGTGAGAAGCAGCAGAGCTGCTCGTGTGACAGTGTATTTCAGGCAGCCTCAACAACCACTGCTGGTGCCGGCGTAACTCCCTTCTGAGTTAAACACTGAGGGAGCAGCGGATGAAGCTGGGAGCTGTGCCATGACAGCGGATTGTCAGCAGCTGAACTGCTGTCTAGAAATGGAAAATGTATTATCACATCTTCGGTTGTTCTCCTCTAGTGGATTTTGAGGCTTTTTTTTCCCCTGTTTCGTCTGCCTAACTAAGCAAGAAGTCTGTGTATTTTGACTACTATTCTTCCGTAAAGACTTTTAGTATTAATGCAAGGGTCCCTTTCAAAATACAGCAATATTTTTAGAAAGGATTTGAAACAAGAAATTTTTATCCAGCAAAAATACAGTCTTCTGGTTTTGTTTTTTTTTACCTCTGTGAAATGCTAAGCAGAGTGTGATACTACTGCCATCCTATGCTTGACTACTCTTTTATGGAAGAAAGCAAAAAAGACCAGATTAATTACTTAGCAATAGATTCATTCTCTTAAAGAGAGCTGAAACCATAGGATGGCTGTAACAATATTCCACAGGTATTTTAACATCGGAAGTCTGCCAGGAGTGCTCCAAAGTTGATATCTCCTGATTCACACTTGTCCCACACGTTCTTCTACAGAGCAGTTTTTCCCCTCTCCTGGTTTTTTCCAGAAGGTGTCACTGTAAGGCAGTGATGGTCGAAAAGTCTGTAGGTTTTGAAAACAGACGAGTGAAAAGGACTTCATGGCTTTTATTTCCTTGCAATGATTATTTAGCTCCTAATAAATCAACAGTTTAAAACATTAGAATAGGAAAAAGAAATGGGAGCATCAAAGTTTCTTCAATAATTTGAATTAACAGTCTGTATGAGAACATGTCAAGTCAATGAAAATTCTTCTGTTCAGGCCATTAGTTTAGTATCTGAGAGTGTGAGATTACCAAAATGACTGAGCAGTTTTAAAGCCTGCTCTTTTAACGCTCATATTCTATGTGTGCACACAGGGGGTACATCCGACGAGCACATGTGCACACCAGTGGATGCAACTTCATAATGAAAAGCTGCAAACAAAAATATTTATTTTTCCAGGTATTCAATAAGACATGGTTTATTTGCAGACTTTAGCTTCCACTGGGCTGTGGGTCTAAGCACAATCCACTGGAGGCCATTACGAAATGAGTGGGTGAGACATATTTGGGAAATGTTGCTGATGTGGGTAAGGACTGGAAGGTAATGCTGCAAGGGTGGACACACGTAAGGGCTCCACCACCTGAAGGGGACTTACATGTTAAAATGAAATGCAAAGGCTCACATCTAGGAACAGCAAGCCAGAAGTGCATCCGTAGGCAACAAGTGAAGAGAAGAAAACTCAAGTTGTGGTGGTTACTCATGAGCTGCTGATATAATCTGTCATTGAAAAATGTAAGTATTGCTTAGAACAAACCAGAAGAATTGTTTGCAGTGAAGCCAGAAGAGCTTTAGAACCTCTGACCTGAGCGCAGCTGAGCACTCACCTGGAAGGCTGCACCCAGCCCTGGTTCTTTGCTTTGGGAGGTGGTGAGCATGGGCTGGAAGTGGAAAACGACTGGCATGCTTGGGAACGAACAGTAGCATGCCAGAAACATGATCCAGGGTGCAGGAAAGTGGCAGCACAGAACTAGTTGGGAGGAAGCGGCCCTTTGAGCTTGAAAGTAGAGAAGTAGAGTTTGGGGACAGAACCCCCTCTATTTACTGTAAAACTAACTATAGACTATATCATGTCCTTAATTATAATACAAGACTGGAGTTAACAGTTTAGGAGAGCCCATATCCTTCCTGTGTCTCCATGAGAAAACCATATGCAAACACTGGATCATTCATTCCTCTCCCACCCGCACTCTGCATGGGGTGAGTGCAGCCCCAGAAGTGAAGCTACGTGACATATCTTCCGTCTCATGATACCATAAGTATAAACCACCATGTAGTGTTCTTGGGGAGGAGGCAGAGGAGAGCAGCCCTTCCGCTGCATGCCCTGGGTAGACATTGACGCGGTGCTGATATACCAGCGAAGAGACAAGGCCTGCAGGCTTCTGCCAGTCTCCCTCACCTGATGCTTAGTTTGAAATTGAATCCATAAGATAGGACAGTCACTTTGCTCTGATAGTGGTAGTCTTCCTGGAAGAACTCTGTCTTGTGGAAAACCACTGTTGCAGGAGCTGTTTTGGGGCAGGGGTGGATGCATGAGCTCCCAGGGCTCCTTTGAGTCCAGGAGGAAGGAGATCCCCACAAAAAGTGCAGTGACCACAACAGTCCTGGTTTCACTTTGTGCATAGTTGGTTTGTGGGCCCTTTGGAGTGAAAAGCTGACCTGAAAGAGGGGCACAAAGCTGTAACGCTCCTGCGATTTCTGCTTCCCCAGGAGAGCCATCACAGCGGAGAGAGGAAGAGAGGGCAGGATGGAGCAGGGAGGGAGGCAAGGCGAGCATCTAAGGTATGTCCCTGAAGGACCCTACCAGGGCAGACTTTCAAGTACTCATTTTTACAGCACATTCTTTAGCAACAGATTTTCTATTTAACCGATGTGTTGACAAATCAACCCTGATCTGAATTTGTGCATTGCTTTGATTCTTCAGGCAAGTCTTGGATATGTAGCCAGATTCTTAATATAGAAGCAACTGGAAGTAGGTCATTTCCGCCCTTCAAATACCATTAAAAAGCTCCACTATGTTATGGAAGAAAGGAAAAAATTTTTCCCGTCTTTTCATCTTCCTAGATTTCTGCTGTGTAAAGTGTTCTATGAAAATAAATTGGCATCAAATAAAAATTATTTCCTTTTTGCTTCAATTTTACTTTTCACCAGGACAGTTTTAAAGGAATCCGTCTATTTAGTCTGTGGGTTTCTCGTAACGTACCTTCTCATTATAGCATAAATAATGGCAAAGTAAGAATCTTATGACTATAACCTTTAAATCAAAGTTATGGGTTTTCTAATCGATTCCATAACACAGATTTCAAAGTTTACAGTAGTTTAACCATAGACAAACATTGTATCCTTCCCTCTTTTGTAATTCAGCTGCTCTTCATTTTATTCTGCAGCTTCATATGGTTTAAACATCTGGGCCTTCGGAGCTGTTCCATGCTTGCTTGCCTTATTAGAGGGTTTGGTGCTGGAGCCTTCAACCGAACGCCAGAGTCCTTCCCTTTGTGTTCCCTAGTGACGTGCACAAGAACTTTGAGGTGGTGTAAGAACAGAGGGATTCGTGGCTAATAAATACTTCATCTAAATGGGTGAGTGTTTGAGCTGCGCTGTTAGCTTAATTCTAACCATAAGGAGCAATAACCGCAGCATATTTTGGGTGGGAGAAGACATCAATCACTGTCACTTTTCAGCAGAGGAAAATGAGCAGAGAGGGAAGAAGCTGGGGTAGATTTTAGCTTTTGGAAACCAGGATGTAAACTTTTCATCCAGGCTAATTCTCTTCTTGGTTGTTGGTGTTCCTAACTGCTATTTTACAAATTTCATTTGTTATGAGGTCAAATAGGATGATTAATGTGTGTATTCTGACCAAGACCAGATATGGATATGTTATTCAACTGTGTTAGATTGTAGGAAGACCCTCACCCATATTGGTCCCTCAGTGCGTAGGGATGTTTTCCACAGTGACTGCCTTGATGTACCAGAATTGACATACCTCTGTTGTGTCCTGAAGTTTATTTCAAATTATTCACCTCAGGGAAAAGTCTTGTGACTCCTGTCACAAGTTAACATGTTGCCACATCAAGCGTCTCATAATTTCAGAAGCTTCTTTCTCATCATCATTTTAAGCTTCATTTACACCGCCATTAGTAAGCAATAAGAGGATTTGCTTTTAAATCATCATAGTAGGTTACCAGGGGGAGTGATTCCTTGACAGAGTTCTTTCTGATATGGAAATGATTTGTAGTGAGTTTTGCATTCACTGTTTCACATGTTGAGAATGAGCTCCTGGGCCTGCAGATGCCAGAAGTTTTGCCCTTGACTCCAGAAATTCAAGACCTCTTCTGCAGTGTTCAAAGCAGTAAGTCTCCTCACAACCCTCATTTCCCTGACAACCTCCTCAGCATTCCTATGATTATTAAAAAACTCATAGACACTGTCCCTTCCTATTTGGTTTTTGGACACTGTGTGCACTCAGGGAAATCTCATTTTCATCAGCAGCATCACTGCTGTCACTGGCATGGGGACAGGGGCAGATCTGACACTGCATCGCTGTCTGTGCCCATTGCCAGCAAAGGAAAGAGACTTCCTGTATGTCTTCTTCATTTAGAGGGTGTTTTTTTAAGTTGTAATGCTTCAATGTCTTAACTATATTCTACATAGACTTTTTTTTTTTTTCTTGCAGACACAGTCTGCCACTTTGAAGCAGCTGAGTGTTTGTAAATAAAAGGCATCTTCCTCTTTATTCTGGAAAACTGCAGCCATTCTGATGACTTGCTACTTCTCTTAAATCTCTCCCGCTGCCTAATTTGTTTGAAAGCCAGCTGACTCGTATAACAATACATAAATGAGAATGAAACAAGAAGGGCATTTGCTCCATGTTTTCTCCTAGTCATTATTACTCTGTTCATGTCAGCTTCAGATTTGCACCAGAATCAGTTTTGAATAGAAGGAAAACTGACATAATCCATCAGGATCTCCTATTTAAATTCTTTCAATCTGTTGTACCTCTCTCCCCTGCTTTTTTTAATAACTTTTCCATTTTTAGTAGCCTGATCAGGTTGGAAATGTTCTGCTTGTACCTCTTGTAAAAGCATAGATGAAATTCCTCTACCAAAATGGTCATAACCGATTTTACCTTTCACTTCAGTGGAGATAAGAATTTTTTTCTGCATGAACAGGAAAACCTTAGTACCTTTTGATGGTGCTCTTTATTTACAAAAGATAAAAAAGTGAAGAAAAACACTTATATCTTTTAATGACAGTAAAAATAAATGGTTTCATAATGTCATTTCCCACCCTAAACAAAGTCATTTTCTGAATAGAAGTTTTTAACTGAAAAAGGTTTTTTTCCCTTCTAATTTCGGCTTGACTGTTAAAAATGTGATTGATTGGATGGTTTCTTGTATTTTGTTGCTCTTTTTCTTTTCTTTTCCACTACCATTTCCTTGAATCTTACTTCTGTTTTCAGTTTGGTTGAGGTTCATTTTGTCTTCTTATTGGTTTCCATTTTTATTTGCTTGTGCATACCTGTATATATGCATATATATTTTTTTCTTTAGATCTTTGTATCTCTCTATCATTGGAGGTCCCCATTCCCTTTGTTCCTCTACCATCCTGCCTGTCCTTAATCATACTGCTGCTCTGTTACTGAGGAGGTGACTGGAACCTCAAAATATACTTACACTTACTTTTACTTCTCTTTTCTGAAAAACCGAGATTCTTAGTACCACCACCTAGCATGCATCTGTTAAAGAAGGAAGATAATTCACCAGGCAGCTAAGGGCTGACAGTGATAGCTATGAAATGGAGATGGACAACTCCTGAGCTGATGTTAAGAATATAGGTGATGGAGGAAGCGAAGACCATCAGCCATTGCACTTGGCCTCAGTAGTGGAGAGACTGAGCATAAGGTGGAGCTTCAGTGGACAGTCGGCAAGTGGAAATCCAGCAGAAGCCTGGGAGAATATTGCAGGGTGTTACTGGGTCTTCCTCAACACATCTGTGGATGTAGAATTAGTAATTTGGTTTGATAGCTACAAAGTTTTAGATAAATGCATGGCGGACAAGATTTGCAGTAGTAGTTAAGTTGCAATTTTGTTACACATGTAGAGGATGGAGAGCTAGAAACCTGACCCAACTCTTGGGAGCATACCTGATGCAAAAGCTCCCAGATGCGAATGGCGAAAAGGTATTCTTGGTCGCTTGAGATGATGACTGGGCGTGCACCAGAAGCTCATCTGGTTTGACTAAACTGCTGACAGAAACTTTTCTTCTACTTCATGATGTTTGGAGTCAAGAAATCAGACTTCCCCTTGCCTTGGTCCTTTGAATGTTTTGTTTCTAGGCATGTAATTTCTAGGGTTCCTAATACATAGTAATGGCATAGGATTCATGTCAACACACTGATGGGTGGTTGTTTGGGACAAGAGGGTTGCGCAGTCTTTTGAATAATAGCCAGAAGTCTGAGGACTTTTTCAGAAAGTGAGAGATTTAGATCCTTAGCACTTTCCAACTCTAAACAGTTTAAACATCATTGTGCATGTAAAATGGATAATCTGCACTTGTAAGAGTCTTCTCTAAAGTACCCTGATACAGAGTGCTGTCTTCTATCAGTGGTGTTTTGCTAAGTATTTCTTGAAGCACAGCAATAATGTTTTTCCAGCCTAATAATTAGGTCCATTGCCTTGGGAGACGGGAAAGAGATTCCTGATCTGTGATTATTTCCAATTATTACCTTGTGTTTTAACATGAAGTGAGGAAAACAATGAGAGATTGAAGGTATCCTTTCCAATGCCAGTGTACAGCTTGGTTGTTCAGACATTTATTAGGGAACTAGGTGACATAGATTTAAAACTCCTTAATAAATCGAACTGAAAATGAAATCCCTGTAGGTGTGGGCATTATTTTACTCTTTAGGCTATTAGGGGAATGCTTTAACCATTCTTCTGAAATCTTTTATTTTTTTTCTGAAGGTCTTACTACAGACACTGTGAAGGAAGTTCTCTCTCTTTAAATCAAACTTTCTTTTCAGTCTGTGACATCTTCTTTGAATTTTTTTTTTCTTTCATCCAGAACAGCATTTTTATTTCTAACCACACTGTGCTGTTTTATTTCCTTCAAATCAGTCATCAACTGAGAAAAGCGATTATTTGAACTTTCCTGCATACCTGTTTAAAGCATTCACTTCTTGCCATGGTAAGTGAAATAAAGACTAACTGCTTTGAAAAATTTTGTACCTTTCTTCTGTTACACAGAATGGAAGTGTCTGACCAGACTAAGTCTGCACAGTGGTTGATGTGTCATTGTGTTTGCCACTGAAGAATAAATATCTCCATGCCTACACTATAAAGCAAGCACTCTCCCTCCCCCAGCTGCCCAGGTTCCCTCCTGAGCATTATTACTGACCAGGCACAGAGACAACACTGAAAGATGTAGCTGATTATGTCAAAAGGGGAATCCAAACCACACAGGTAAAAGTTGTCTGGAACCACTTTTGATATGTCACTAAAGCTGCAGGCTACTTGTGTTGCCACATCTCCCATATGTGACCATCCTTCTCCCCTTCCAACTAACTTATTAAAACTATTTGGCAGTATAGTCTTGATAGCCTTTCAATTCAGTGCCATTAGTTTCAGAAGAACCAGCTCCCTTACAATAATAAGGAAATTGATCTTGGCATCCAAATTACTTCTGCTTATTCTGCACTGGATCTCTTCAAGTGACTACTTCCACTAATTCTCTTGTAATTCATGTGAGTTACTACATTATCTTTTAATCCTGTTAAGAAGAGAATAGTGATTGTTTAGTTAAGGAGCTCATTGGAAAAAAGTGCTAAAGTGTGGTCTCAATCATTAAACAAAGCCCATAATTGAATTATGTAACACTTGGGAGAAACTTCAGTGCTTGTTACAGTGGGACAGCAATGAATGTCAGTTTCAAACGTATTTAACTTTGACTACAAGCACAAAGAAGGATGTTATTCTTTGTGAGTGTTTCTTATTTTTCCTGTGTTACCACTGAATTAATTTAAAAATTTGGGATTGAATGGATTCTAAAAAAAACCATATTGTCACCCAGTTGTAATTCTTTTGAGCAAATTGAAGCATCTGTCATCTCATCTTGATGACACAGTTTGACCTTTTACCTGCTGATCAGACGTAGTCCAGCACATAGTGCATTTGAAAATCAAAGTTTTTATTGTATTTTTCTTTTGAATATATGAACTTATGTGCTGTTGCTCTCTCAAACCCCTTTCCCCACAGTTCCATACAGAGATTGATTGTTCTACTAAAAAGCCAAGCCTACCTGCCTTTTCACCTAGCATCCAGCAAAAGTCAAGGTACTTGAGGAACATTTCAGAGGAATGGTGGAAATCTGAAGTGCAGTGGTGAATATGTCTCTTGAAAAGATCTGACCAGTCTTGCAGGAAGAAGATTTATCTGCTTAACTGGTAACAAATTAAAAATCAAACCCTGTTTTTAATTTTTTCTTCTTGTAAGCATGTTGTAGCACCAAATGACAGGACAGACCATGATGACTAGTGCTTTAAATGCCAATTTTCAATATCATACAAGTTGCAATATTTTCTTTTTACCCATTTCTTAATTCTGAAAATATTTCTGGAATAATGAGCACTCTCAGTGCGTTTCACCTTGATAAGTAAAAGGGAAATTCAAACCCAGTGTTAATACTAGAATTAATGCTTAGCTATACATCTTCAGTAATATTATACTAGGTATATGAAAGCAAACCCTGTGTTCAAAATAGCAAAAACTGTAAAAAGAGTTTTCACCCTCCTCTCCCCCCTCCAGTCCTTTGAAAGAGCAGTTCCATAAAGCTGAAAACAATTAAGAGCTAAATCATTTGGGAAAAAGCATTTAAACAGAAAAATGTGAATGATAATTGGGAGCTGCTTAGGAATATTTTACCAAATGCTCCAAAAGCCACAACTGAGAAGACCATATTGGTTAAAAAAAAACAAACCACCCAAACAAAACAAAACCGAACCCTGGCTCAAGGGGGTTGTGGAAAGGGAAACAGATATGAAACAGACAGAAAAAAGCCAAAACAAGAAAAATGAAAATGTATATATAAATGGAAGAAAGGCAAATTTGATAGTAGTATGAGTCAGAAGGCAGGAATCATTCAACACTTGTTAAGGAAAAAGGAAAAAAAGTACACAAAGAGACAACTCAAATTTGCTTCTACAGTGTAAGAGCACGAGATTTAAAACATACTAAGAAATCTTATAATTCTATTGCTTCATTGCTAAAAGAAAGTGGCAGAATTGTCTATAATGACACAAAGGGGCAGAGCTGCTCAGTAAATAGTTGTGTCATGAATACAGAGACAGAGCCAAGACACATATTCACACCAGTCATCCAGTATTTAAGAAGGACATCAAACACATGCCATTCAAACAGTGTATTTTAGAATCCGCTGGCTTGACAAACCTCCCTCTAACTATTTGTTCTCATCAAAAGCTGGGAAAAATTAATCCTGTACCAATATTTTAAAAGATTAAGAGGGTGACCCCAATAGCTGGAGGAATTGTGGGAAGGTGCTGAAGAACTTTTTACATGAAAATGAAAGGAGGGTCCTGGTATCAGCATCAGTTGACATAGGTTTACAGAAAACACCTTTTGATATCTTATTTTTAATAAATTGATATAAGTTTGATTGATAAAGACAATGGCACCAAAATGTTTTGGCATTTGGTGTTCTGGTGAAGACATGAAACACGCTCTCAGTAACACAGCATAGATTAAAACCTCAGCATGAGGTCTCAAATTGTAAGCATCTCAGGGAGCTGTCATTAATAAGAGGACAGGTGGTTCTTGGCCTTTACGCTGGTAACATTTTCATCATTAATACAATAGAAAATACAAAAATTATTTCTGATAGGGTTTTCAGAGGACACTGAGACTGGGCATGAAAGAAATCATACAAAAAGAAGGGCTCAGGGTACTGATGCAAAGAGAGAGAGAGATAGAATAATTTATTTCCACACAGGAAGGTCATTCATCCAAGAAAAAAACATTACAGCAAGGCAACAGAGGAGCTCATGACTGTGCAAAAGTGGTGACCATTCTGTGAGGCAACTCAGAGCATGGCTCTTCTGAGAAGTTTCGTTTCGGCTTTTCAGTATAGCAATAAAAAATTTGTAAGTATGGCTAGCAAGTACACTCATGGGTTGTCTATTGCTGCAATTCAAGGCAAGCCTGTTTTGGGACCGAATTCTGGAAAGTCCTGCAGTCTGTGAGAGAGTCAGGCTAGAGGGTCCCTTACAATCTATGAAGCTGTAAAGAAAGACATGACCATCCAAACCAGGAAATCACAGGGGGAGGGGAACAGATCTACCGAGGTCTGAAAATGTTGCTGCAGATGTCACAACTCACATAACATTTGGAGAGTTTTATGCTAATGTAATCCATCTCTGCAAAAATGACGCATCTGTTTCCACTTTCTGTTCCTTATATTATCTTTGTAACATCACTGTAGACTCCATCTGGAACTGAAATTCTCTTTAACTTTTTTAAAGCAGCGTTCCTGATAAAATCTGGCATTGTAACGATTTGAAGGCAAGGACAAGCTTGGAAAATGGAACATTTTCTGTTTCCTGCCTGTGTAACTATGGTCCTTCCCTCTCTGCAGGCACACATGGTAAAGATATATACAAATACGAATGCTTTTACACTGCATGTATACTGTGCAGAAAAAACCCCAGTTAGACTAGGAAAATAGATCCTTGCTTTGTCCTAATAACATGCGTACTAACCATAAAAACAAACTAAAGTGTGCATTTGGAGAAGTAATTTAAATATTAATAGACATGGTTTCTAACTTCATAGAATTAATAATTGTTTAGCTGTTCCTTATTTTTATTACTTATGTTTTGAAATCTCCCTTGGTTTTGTAGTGAATCCAGGCTGCTGGGGCTTCATGTTGTCTTACTGCAGTTAAAAGGGATTTTGCGACTGACTTCAGTAAGGGCCAGCTCTACTTTTAAATTTGCTTTTCAGCCTCTTTCAATTTCCTTTACTGTATACATTAGCCCAGAGGTAATACTCCCAATCCTGTTATGGAAAGATCCTTTTAAAATTTCAGCAGTTAACTATTTCAGTGTAAGGGTGAATTAATTTTATTTATGTTTTTATGATGAATACTGAGGGGAACTATAAAATTGTATCCTCAAGATGTTTATATATGCATTTAAATGGGGAAAAATGTATTTGGAAATCCAGCAAGGTTTTTGGTTAATAATGAGTGATCTTTGGTGTGTCTTACTGCACTAGGAAGAATGAATAAATGTGATTACTGGAAAACCTGTTTAGTCTCATATTGTGTTTCCCCTAGAGGTCCCAGTACAAAGCCTACTGGAGTCTATGGAGGCTTGGAGTGCAAGCATTCTTCCAGTGCCTTTGGTTTAGCAATAACAGTGACTTATTAATCTTCAGTTGCTAGACTAGGGTGGATAAGTTTCCAGGAAAAAAATGAGCACTAATGTTTTCCTCAGGGAAAAGAGGGAAAATAAAAACAATTTATTAAAAATTAGATTTTTAAGCAATGAATCCACTGAATCCCATTTAAAATGAGAGGCAGCTAATCAGAGGTGTTTGCTGGTAACTTACCAATCTCTCTGTGTCTTTTTCCTGGCTGCCTAGTCAGGCACTTCAGGATTTTTGCTGGGCAGGAAAGGAAAGAATAAGTAATACCAATCATACAACAACAGCTTGAACATGGACTGAAAGAGGGCAACTCCAAGGAGGACTGAAGACCACTTCTTGTCCATGTTTATAGCTTAGTTTAATTTAGATCTTTTTATGGAGGAAGAGAAGGGATATACTTTGCAGTGTCACATGTGGTTATAATGGAACTATCTCTGAAGTTCTCTTTCTTCTTTTGTTCCTTTGTGCTCCTGTTTCCTGCCTCATGTCTGGGAAGGAAATGCACTGCAGCTCCAACACAATGACCTAGTCCTTCACAGCATGCAGGAAAGGTCTGAGAACTTGTTAACGGCAGTGGCCTGACAATATACTTTCTCTCCTTACGAGAGATGGCAAGGCATAACTCAGCCTTATGACTTCACTCCTTCTTTTTCCCAGTGACTTATCTGTGTGACAACAACATTCGATGGGCATTTTGCGTGGTAAAAGTCAACTAGCATCTTGAAGCCGTGGTCATTCTTCAACTTTTCTATGAAAGAGAGAGAGGATTTTTAAGTGTTTCTCCTGTGCCCAAACTAAACAAATACTTGGCCAATAATAATGCCATCCATTCACCGTGTCCATCTAGGACTGATATTTTACTCTCTCTCTCCCCCCATCCTATATATCTACTTGTCTAATCTAGATAGCTATCTATCGGTCTAGTCTAGATAGATAATTAAGAAATGAAATCACAGTGGGAGGAGATAATTTACCAGCTTTTAAAACATCACACAGAGCAGTCCATACTACCGTTCATGGGGCTATATAATCCTTAAAAAGTCTGTCTTTCAGGAAGACTAAACATAGAAGATAAAGTTGCAAACACTTTACGAAGACAAAAAGAAATCAAGAAGTAATCCTTCGAAAAGTGGAAAATTATATCTTATCGGAACTAAGGTGCAAGATAAAGAGGAAAAGTCTTAACACTAGAGTTTAGTAATACTTATAGCCTTATGAAGATTTTAAAAAGCTCAGTCGGAAAAGAATTGCATACCTTACAGTTTACTTCCTTGTTACCTAATCAAACAAGGCATAGACTGAATAAGTCTGAAAGTTGTTAACACGGAGTAAATAAACTGAGTCTGCAGTAGTGAGGCAGTTGCAGAGATGGCCCCATCACAAAACCTGCCCTCATAGCTAGCACAGTTTTCAACAGAGGCATCTGCTTCTTTTCTTGAGTAGAGAAAATGAATTGTCATTTCAATTCAAAAGGTGTTAGGTCAAGGATTGCCATTTTAACTCCCCTTTGGCCAGATGTGAAACATTGGGTAGTCTGTCAGACGTGGAACTGCCAGCCAGTAGAGTCGGGCTGAGTTCACTGAGCTCTGTCTGCAACAAAACATCCATTACCATGTTACTGAAAGGTTGTTTCAATGGCATAAATGGCAATATGACTTAGGTTTTAATTCACAGTTTACGTTAAGACCCCTTTGAACCCTTCTAGGACGGAGATAGAAAATTAGAGTGAAGATAAATACGAGTTAACTGAGTATGCCTTACAATACTACTTTGTGTTGTTCAAGCAATGGAAAGTGTACTCACTGCAAGTGGGTATCTATTGTCTTTAATCAGGGGTCAAGAGTATGAATTTTCTGTAAAGCTCCTTGTAATTTCCTTTATTAAAATGCAAGAAATCTTTAAGGAATATATCAAGTTTGCTGGAGGCCATTTCTCATTTGTGAAATGAAGCAATCTGAACATATTAATTGATTTTAGGTTTTAAGCAAAATTAAACCATGGAAAAAGAGTGCATTATTGCTTTCATACAATCAGGACAGTGTTGAACAGAATTGGGCACTATATTAAATTATCTCTTTACCTTTATTTTTTTTCACCATAGAAATGGGACTGACAACTTGATGTAAGATTTTCCCATTTTCAGAAAGGACAAAGAAATGATCCATAAAGTTTGGGTTTACTTTTAATTTATTTAACATTTTTTTATGTTAAAAAAGTTAGTTTCAAAATTAAAATGGTTTCTGAACAAAATGCCAAAAATGATTTCCCTTTTGAAATATTTTATCAGGCTAAACACAAATCTGCAAAAGCCTTGGGTTTCCCAGAAAGTGGATTCTTTCACATAACTTCTGCAACTTGTCAAAAAAATTAATCCAGTGTTAGTTTTAATTTGCACTGGTATGAGCATGAGAGGAGAGCTGGGCACAAGTTCCCATTTGCTCATTCTAAGCCCTTTTTTGAAGTGTCCATATCATATCAGATTTGAGATAACCACATATCTGTTTTGAGATCAACCGGCTAGAAACATTTTGAAAGGTGGCAGTGTGTGTGAGTGTGTGCGCACGTACATGTGTCTATGGAGGTTTTCTTTGAGGCTATGGATTTCATCCAATTTTACATAAGCCATTTAGTTTTAATGGAAGCTTTGGTCATTGATAGAGAAAACAGCTTTTATTAATCAGATTTAAATTGTAGAGGATGACTTAACAGTGAAGTGTGTGCTTATGTTCGTACATATGCTTCAGTTCCAGTGTGTTAATTTTCTCTGCATTTTCCCTCCCAATCCAAGAACATCATGCTCTGTTGTAAAGACTGAAGTTGATAAGGGGTAAAGACGTCTCTTTCAGTAGATATTGAACACACAGTTTCACTGTTTTTGCTACTTAATCCAGCTTTGGAAATTTTCAGAATTCATCAGTTATGGAAATGATCAAAAGCAAGTGTTATAGCGTTGCAAAGAAAGATTTCTTGTTTAAAATGAATGAGAATGGTCATTCAAGGATTGCTTTAGTAACATTCAGCTCTAAAGGGCCAGGGAACCATGATGTAGTTTCATGGACATTGCAAAATGGTTTTTTACTAAAATAAGAATAACAATAATCCTCCTCTTAAAGTAAGAATTTTTATGGTATTGAAACTCATGCTAATTGAACCATATTGGACACAAACAACAGAGTCAAATGTCAAGATATTGGCACAGCAAAATAGAAAGAAAATACTAAAGGAATAGACCTGGTCTTATTCCCTGTTCTGCTGTTGGACCACAGGAAAATCTCAGCTCCACTAAAATCAAAGGGGTTTTGTGCTAAATTCATTTGATCCTGATTTGGGGTTTGGATTTTTTTTCAATGTATGATGCATGAAGAACTTAAAATTTGTGTCTTTACATGCATTCAGTGAAGAAAAAATTACAGTAGCTAACTCCCTGATGTTATTAGTCAGCTGATTATCTGTGTGGAAAAAAAATTACACAAAACTGAAATTAAGAACGCCCAATGACTTTAGGAGCTTGATAAATCAGGAAATGCAGATTTAGATGCATTTCTTATAATTAACTAGGTCCACATATTCCTAAATGCATAGGCAGCCCAAGTGTTTTAAAAGAAGACTTTGAGTATCACTGTATGTGTTGAGGCTGGAGTTTCAGCCATAATTCTTGATTTCCTCTGCCTATGTAGATACAAGCCAGAACACTAACATGGTTTTAACATAATTTCTGGGTGTTTGACTTTTTTTTGTACATCACATAATCAGCCAGGTCAGCATATAAGAAGATCAACCTCTTTTCCTTTTTATTTCTTGTATGGCATGTGTCAGCAGGATGGGCACAGTATGAGTTTTGCCAGGTTGCTTTTTCATGTTTCCTCCAAAAAGCACTGCTTCTCCTGTAGTCTTCTGAAGATGAATGACTTGCATTTTCAAAGCTTTGAACTCATTACTTTTTGACAATAAGTAGAAGACACTATTGCATATGATCTTTTTCTTCACAGTAGTCTTCTTGAACTCTTCAAAGTGCTTTCTTTGGAGCCTGCTGCTAACTCAGAGGAAGGCAGGCAGCCAACCAAGAGCTGATCCGGTATCCTTAGGCTTCCTTGTGCTGTCAAGCATTGTTGGTTGTGCTTGTACTACTACGATGCACTGCAATAAACACTGGACAAGAAAAAGAACAGAAAGAGACTGTGTATTTTCACCAGCTCTGAACAGTATATTCTTGTCTGGTGAAAATTTTTTTAGCCTTCATTCTTAAGAAACTTCAAAAAGCTAGTTAAGGTGATGGATAGGAGAGACTTTCATGGAAGATATATTATGTGGTTAAACATATATATATATATATAAATATACCCTCTCACACAGGTGTTCTTGGTTGTGATGGAGATCTTGTGTTTTGCCGTAGCTTCTTGGGTATTCTCAGCAGTAGATTTGTTGTGATCTCACAACTCCTGATCAGCAGGCATCCCTCTGATGTGACCCCAGGGGGAGTGATTGGATCCATCCTTCCAAGGATCTTCACTGGTAATTCCTTTCCAGGGTCAACATATCTCCTTTCTGCTTGTTATCAGGATGTTGACCTCACAGCCTGTTCACTAGTGAAGCAGATGGAAAACAATTTCCTATAGGCCAGCACATTATCATTTTAGTTTATACCAAGAGTTAGCTTGTGAAATGAGTCTCCTGTTATGCCCACTTTTTGCAGTTTGTTCACTCCAAGACTGCATTACAATGTGGAAAAAAATGGAGAGCTTGCAAACCAGAAGATGAGATCCAGTCTGACTTCTGTTCTCACACTACTTTTGACCCTTTGGGCCAGTCTAGAACTGGTCTGCAGTAAAATGCTTTGTAAAGAGCAAAGTGGTGAAGCTGGGTCCTCAGGAACCTTTTCTCTCTAAAGATATGCTCCTATTACAATCCACCACTTGTTAATGCAGTTACAGACTGTATCTCAGTTTCACATTGTGAGCATAGACATGCATTGGTGTTTGCTGGAAACTGGTGATTGAGCAGTTTTGCATGATGGTATCTCCTATGCACAGCTTTGCCCCAGAGCTTGACCTTACTGTATCCACCATTTAAGCATGGATGTTTGCCTCCTTGGCTGCTTCTCGTGACTCAAAACGAAGGCTGTGGCTTCCTTCCTGTGTGACAGCAGACTGACCATTTACCATACCTCTTTGCTGATGGACTGAAGTATTTTCAGGTCTGAAGTTGCATTCCCTCCAGCCGCTACTGTTGTATACAATTTTTACTAGGCAAGAATAAAGGGATTTAAGGGAAGAAAGAATAAAAGTCAATTGTCAAAGGAAATCCTGCTATTGGTTTCCACCATTTCCTTCTATTGTTGCATGTTGCAGATGCTGAAGCAAATTTTGACTGAGATGGGAATCCCACATTAGCTATTGTCATTCATGTTTGGTCATGGCCAGCAGTTAAATCATTCTTCCTTCTCATTTGGACAGCCAGACCGTATAGAGGTATTTCAGACATTTTTCTGAGTAAGCATACATGATAACTCCCACAAGTCACTATCCTCTGAAAAGGGCCAAAAGGTCTGAAATCAAAATGTTGAACCTTCCATAAACTCTCTGGCAGCTCCTATGGAATTGTACAGAGCAGGATGCTTGCCAAAAGAAACAATGTATATAAGTGACATCTTTTTGGTTTTTGGCTTTTTTTTCCTTCCCTATGTTTTTAGATTAATTTGTGTGGGACATAATTGAATTCCTACATGATACTGTTGATTTTGTCCCTGAGGAGTTATCTAGGAAATTTCTGAGAATCTCTTCCAATCCTAAAATGCTTCTCAAATTACTGTCCCCTGAAGGCATAAGTTCAGAGTATGGGCAATCCTTGTTTTTAAATGTAGTGCTTAAAAGAGAGTTTAAAAACCTCATTGTGAATCAGTTCTAACAGTACTATGTCCGTAAAGCGAATCCGCAGTCCTCCTCCGCTGATCAGACATGGCATTACCCTTGCAGGCTTGATTGTATTTTCTCTGCTTGAAAATGCATATCCTTTACTGGATGAATGCGGGTCCTCAATGTTCACTCTGATTTGTGGTTCTGCTCAGAAAAGGCACAAAAACAATCCCAGTGAGAAATCACCCCAAGAAAAAATCCAAGTAATAGGGTTAGCTGTGAATACTTGTTAATACACTGCAGATGAATGAGGGGAAGAGTAGAAAGACAAGCAGCAACCCAACTTATTAAGTGATATAACATGCAGTGTCTTCAATAAGTTTGTTACTGCAGAGAGGGAAAGAATCTAAGAACTATCTGAATGTGGCTTGTAGAGTTTTCCTTCAGAAGACAGTCTCCTAGCTGCGGCAGATCTGCTGGTCCTCTGCCTCCCATCGCTCCCTCGCCTGCTGCGACAGGCAGTGCTGGGATGCGCAGGGGGCCCAGCTGGGACAGGACACACTGCAAGTTGCTACAGGCTCCGCCTGTGCCAGTCTTGGTCCTGGGGCTGAAGTTACTCAAGACGTTGGCATTGCTGGGAAAGCTGGCTTCAGAAGTTTCCAGTCCCCTCCCTCTGCCCTGGTGCCTTATATCCCCCGTGCTAGTGTTTACCATACCCTCAGGTTGCACTTCTGTGACAAATTAAACCAATCTGAGTCAGCACAGCCATGGTCTCATCTTAATCCTTTGTTCTGGCTCCCCCGCTGCCTCTCTTGTACTACCCCTGGCACTGAGAGTGCCAGGAAACCCTACAGAAAGCCCTAATAGGTTTCTGTTAAGCCCTTTGAACCAGCTCCGAGTCACTGGGAACCATCAGCAGCCAGCAGAAGAGGGGTGGAAATTGCAAGAGAAAGGGAGAGAGGATGGTGGCAAAGCCAGTTTGGATTGGTTTAAGTTGTTGAGAAACCTCATCTTTGTTGCACAAGAACAGCAGCATGTGGGGCTACTCAGTGAGCTGAATTACTGAAATGATCTACATCATTAAAAAAAAAAAAACCCAAAGCAACAAAACCCCTTTTCAGAAAGGGTTGCACTGGTGTGGCTGCAGGGGCTGCAAGCTACCACAGAGTATTTGTTCCTGTGGGGCCACTATGGCTCTCAGTCTGTCTCATTAATTCCATCCCATAAATTTCCTCCAGAACTAAGCAGTGAATGGAACATGCAAGATCAGAAAAGAAAAGAAAGTTAAAAGGCGCTTTTTTAAACTGAAAGTAGTAGATTCTGATTTGGTTTGGAGGTGCTTCATTAAAATATCCAACTAAAATAGCCCGGTCAAAGTTGTTGAACATGTATGTAGGTACTCTGCACCTCAGTTCAGTCAACGAAAACCTGTTGTGCCTTTCAGAAAAGATAATTAACTCTGCTAAATGTGTTTGCCAGAGATATTGGAATATAAATCATCCCAACAGAGTGGTTTGAACAAATTAAAACCAGCCTGTTAGAGTGACAGCATGCTTACTTGCGATACAGTAATGGGCTCTTTGATGTCATTCTAATTGAACCAGCTTTCCCAAATTATTTTCTACATTTCATTTTAATGACTTCAGTTATTTTTTTGTATATCATTGAAATGAAATTGAATTTATTTAATATTTTTAGATGAAGCAACACCTGTCTTGAAATATTTTTATATAAAACATTTATAATTATGACAGAATTTTAGGCATCAGATCACGATAATTATTTATTTATGTGAAGGATGGCAGAGCTTTCTTCCTTATCAAGCACACAGATAATCTGAGTGGCTGAACAAATGTTTCCTTCATCTTTCTTTCTGGACGTGTCTGTGTGAGGATAATGTCTTGTGTTAAAAAGCTGTGTATGTAGTTAAATGGATCTTTTAAGATTGTGCACTTCCCAGAACAGAGGATATAACAGGATTGTCCTTAGTAATATGCTGCATCTTGTTCTTTTGCTGTCTGTTAAAGAAAGATATTAAGAGATAGCGACTGGCTTGCTGGGTGCCGATTTGTGGATGTTGTTCAGGTTGTTCAGGGTCTGTGCACCTCTCCCAGTATCATTTGTTCTGTTCCTTTAGTACCTACATCTCATGATATTTTAATTTCCACAGCACTCAAGTGAATCTCCGTGAGATAAACCCACTGCATAGTTCCTGTCCTTTAACTATGCCATTTTGGTTAGTTTGTATGTCATTATTTCTCTAGCACAGCCATGCCTTCGTGTTCCTGCACATCGACCTTAGAGCAGAGTTGCCTTTCTTTCATAGAACAGTGTGATTATAACAGCCATTGGGGCTGACAGCAGCACTGTATAGTGGAGTGGACATCAATATTCAAATCGTTTCATACCTTGTACCTTTTTCTTTAGGAAAAATAATTGATGGTCGGAATAGATTACTGAAGATGTTAGTAGCATCTTTAAAAGAAGAAGCACCATCTAAAATGAACAGAAGAGTGGTGTGACTGGTTCGCACACTCTGCAAGGATGCCTTCAGAGCTCTGAAAAAAAAAAAAAGGGTTTCATCACAGGGCACAGCTATGTCCCAAATCAGTTCCCTCATCTGCTCAGATGACTTCAAAGAAACCAATGAAATCCAAAAGTCTGCCTTGTGGCACAGTGAGCTGGAACTGATGCCTTCTATAGAGATTTATGGCTACATCTGGGAAAAAAGAAGTCTTTCTGTTCTCTGTCCTAAATGAAGCAACAGCGTCCCTTATAGACAAGCTTATAAAAGGCTGTGGGTGCTGGCTCCAGGATTCTGCTTTCTTGGGTGGGGGGAAAAAAGAAAGAAGAAACCTTTAGTGGGGGTGAGGAAGAATTCAAGCGTTTTGGTATTCTACATTACATACTTCTGTTTCTTGTCAAACCCTCCTTATTCCTGTTCTATTCATAGACTACTTTACAGGAAAACAAACTGTAATATTTAGCATCTGAGGAATCCATAGGCAAAACAGACTTTAAAGGCTCTTTTTGGCCAAACCCCAAAATGTACAGTTTATTATGCTAATTTGAATTAATGCACTTTGACAACAAGATTCAGAGTTGCAACAGTGGCTTCAACAACAGAGGCTTGTTTTCAGAGTTTCTGAACTGCTGTTCCCAGTGAATTCAGCTGAAAAACAGAGCACTAGAAAAGGAAAGATATTCCCCACACCCATCCCCAGTTCACACTTGGGAACAAAAAAAAATCCCTCACAGATAACTCAGAGTCTGTGCTTTAAACTTTTAAAGTACTGGATAGAAATCACATTGGATAAGCTAAACTACCAAAGCTTCAAGACAAGAGCTTAGTAGTCCGTTGGGTAGGTCTCAGACCAAGGCATATATCTTGCAGGTGTCAGAGGTTGGTAGCTGTGCTCTCCCCCATTCCACTGAAACAATCTGTTGGATGACAAAGCAGGGGCCCTTCTGGAGAATTGTGCTGTGGAAAGACAGTGCCTGTCTGTAAGCATTGGAGAGTCACTGGTTTAGTTTATCTTCCTTTATTATTGCAATGTTAAACAGGACCTTCATTACCTCTTTAATATGTATTTTCTGTGGCTGAGTATGGCATCTCTAGAGTTAATGCAGAGGTACCAGTTACTACAGTAGTCCTCAAACACGTACACTTCCTGGGAATTGTCCTTATCTTGTTTGACATAATATTGTCATTCCTAATCTTCATTCCTAATCTTTTTATTATTATAATTATGAATTTTTAAGAGTATGAATAATACATTTTCCAATGTTGCTGCTGCCCTGAAACATAAAGGAGCATTAAGAAATTTACTCTGATGGAAAGTTATCGTAAGGCATAATAAAACATACTTAATTTCCTTTTATATTGTTGTATTTTGCTTTTAAATCATACTTGCTGCCAGTCTTTGAGGTTTATTCTGCAAATTTTTTTATTAGGAGCAACAAAGACAAAGTGGTAGTACTCAGGCTCACAATGCAGAGCCAGAACTGTGCCAGTCACAGCTGCATGAGCTTTTCCAAATTTAATTTTTAAAGTGCTTGAGAATAGGCAGAGGAGAACACAATCTCTGATGTTCAACAAGACAGGCAGTTGCCTGAACCAAAATTCTTTACGCTGATTGTGAAATCAGAGGTTAAACTGTTGTTCTCCAATTTGCCAGCAGTGGCAGTAAGGTTCTTTGTTTCTTAAGTAAACGGTCTTTCATTTGACTGAACTGAAATCTGAAAAAAAAAAAAAATAAACATGTTCCTTAGAAAGGGAAAATGGGAGCAGAACCCTCTGAGACTGTGCTGTGTGTCAGTGTATGCGGGCATGTAGCTGCGTACGAGCGTATGCCTGGATGCACTTAGAGATGGGAAAGTGTTTGGAAACAATCTTCAGATGTAGCACTTTTTCTGCTGCTTAAATATTTATGTAAAGTGAGGCTGACTGTGTTTTCTACCTGCAGTTATAGCACAGCTGGGTTACAAGGGTAATAAAACACACAAGCAATACGTTTTCCGTGGTGCTTTGACCCAGGGGCCTCTGTTGCCTGCTCCAGCTTTCACTGACGCTGACAAAATCTCACTGTTATTTCTGATGGATTGACTTGAATAAAGGGGTCAAAATTGCACCTTCAAGACCAACAGATAAAACTCCTAGACTGAACTGTTCAGTTTTTTATTGAACATGATCTGCAGTGATGCTTTTCTAAAAACCCTTTGGCAGAGTATGCATATATCAAAGTGTATGCATACATATTGCACATCCTAAATTTTGCGTTCTGAAATATGGCACACATTTTGCTCAAAGGAGGAGGAAAGTAGTTGATGATGTTTAGATGTTTAGAAGATTAGCTGCCAAACTCTATTTTTCGTTAAATCACTAATAAAGGAATTCTTTCTAGATTTTCCACCAAAGTGTTTTGGAGTGTGTGCCCAGAAGGTACGGTAATGTCTCTATATTTTTTTTTTTCTAAACTAAACGATCTTCTTTCCTTGAAATTGCAAAGCCTGACAGATCTGTAATATATTCAATTCCTGCAAAGCTTTTGTGTCCCAAGGGTCTATGTATCCTATAGCTCCTCTGGTTGATATTGGTAGCAGAAGTAATGTGAACAGTTCTTGATGAGAGATTTTCGCCAGTAAAAAAAAAGTAAGGCAGAGCTGGTTAGTATTACTAAACTGCTACTACTCAAAGATAATATAAAGCAACATTTAACATTCAGTGAAATATTCTTAGTACCAAGAAAAGTTCTTGTTAACATAAGTACCGGACTATGTGAAAGATCCAGGCAGCACATAGTCAATCTATTAAAAAAAAGGCTGTTACTCAAAAAACAGGCATGTGAATTTTATGAATGTCCCTCTCAAATTAAAAAAAAAAAAAAGCATTAAGACAGGATGTTGAGAAGTTTTATTTTTAACTGAAAATTGTAATTAGTTTGGTGTCTGAGTCCTGAATGTAACGTCCATCTTTTCAACATAGGATTTTTTGCATTTTGTTGTGCAATTTTATACTTTTTTACATATGGCCTCATACTGTATCCCTGGTTTCAGGGAGTGTCATCTAGCCATATAAACAGCTAGGATTAACTGCATGCCTAAATACTGAAGTGGAACTACTTGCATAAGGAGCTACCACTCAGTGGGAATAAAACAGAATTGGGTGTAGAATTATTTGTTTATTACTCATCAGGCAGAATTACTTGACCACCCAAATGAAGTCCCTGGGGCAGTATCTGAAAGCCAGCAGTCAAAAAAAACACGTTACCCTCTTGCAAGTGGTCTTTACAGTGGATTTTTTTCTTTAGTTTTGTTCTGGACAGTTTTTTTACAGTTTATTAATGACAGGGTTAAGAAGAGAGCCTTTTAACTTAGTGATGTAAGATAATACATATAATTACAGTATGAAGAGAAGCTAAAATATCTTGGTACATACAAGTGGTTGCATTTATTACCACAGTAATTAACCCACATATAAAAAGACTTTTCAAACCAAATTCCTGAAGCTAGTGACAAATTTGTATAGCTTTCTTAAACTATAAGAACCTCACTGGCGCCATCCGACTTCCTCTGAAGTGAATGGAAATTTTGCCTGCAACTTCAGTGGAAGTAAACAATGAGATAGTTTGGAAAACAAAATTAAAATAGTCACTATTAATGAGTCATGAGATCTGGAACCAAACTCCAAGGGAGTCTCCACTTGCTTCAGTCTCTGTGTAAGTGTACAAAGCAGAATTTTTTTACTTTTCTTTTCTAGGAGAATGCTGAGATAGAGAGCAGTGTCTTCTGATGTGGTACATCCCCATACGTGAATCATTAAGCAAACGTCCATGCAGTTGTACCCAGAGCTCTGATTCTGCATTTCAGTTTTTTTGAGCCTGATGTGTTTCATATATGGCCAGAGATGTGGGTATTCAAAGCCTAGAATGGGGAAGAGGTCTGGTAAAATAAGTTATGGCTGTCTAAATCGTATCTCTCTTCTATTAAAAGAGCTAGGAAAAAAATTTACTGTTTTTATACTGTAAATGTTTTCCTAAGAAGTTTTTCAGCAACCTGAACAAATGAAAACTACAGTTCATAAAATTTTGAGAGTATTCTTTGGAATAAACATACACATGGAACCTGGGATTAGAGCAATTAATGACAATTTTTCAAAGTGAGAGATCCTTTCTTTGCAAAGTATAATGAGAAAACATTTCCCCACACAAGATCCCTTGTTACTTAGAGGGTGAAAAATGCTCACATCGGGATAGGAGACATGACTGGCATGGAGTTAAACCCCCTGTGAAAGTACTCTGGGAAACGCCACTTCGGTAAGTGCGCAATTGTGCAAATAAGGATTTCATCCACTAGCCTGCCATGGTTTCTCGGAATACAACGGCGGTTCAGTTTGAACGTTTTGTGCATATATCTGAGTTCTGCATACTGGCTGTCAAGGCTCTCTCTTCAGACAAAGCCTTATTGTTTATTAAAGTGTTTCATAAGTCCTTGTTGTGGGAGCAGCAAACCTCTCCTCCCCACCAAAGCCAGATCCTGTTCAGAGGACAATTCGGAATGCATGTCCTTGTTAATTTAAAGTACAGAATAGCCTCTCTGTGGTCTGTGCTAAAAATCCATCTGAATGCAATGTCTTTCCCCTAAGCTTAAATGGGCCATGGTGTTTTGTGTCAAAATAAAAGCATACACAGATCCTGACCCTCTGCTCTGGCCAAGCCATTTTCTGTCTACAAGTGGAGAAGAATGTAGAAAGAAAGAATATTTTAGTCTAGTTCTTAGTGTTCCCTTTTTTTGCCCATAGTATAGGTAAGAATAACCTTATTCAGGGCTTTGCTAAATTTTGCTTAGCTGTGTTTTCTCCAGAAGGCATTGAAGCAGAGAAATACTCCTCACGCTTTGTACGTATTGCAAGCATGCTGACTACATGCCTTCTATACTGGGACTGCAAAGTGGACAACGCAGAGATACTGTGCTCCTCCTTATTTGTCTGAGATATTCTTCTTTGTAGCACCTGAAATGCTAAAGAAGCAGTAGTATAGCAGATTTAACCCTCACATTTTCTAAGTTCCAATTTTTGAAGTACATATTTGAAACATTCAGTTTCAAGTGGGGATGTTATTTAGTCATAAGTTTTCTGTGATTACTTATCAATGTCTGTTAAGCCTATTTGCATCATTCTGAGTGCCTGAAATCCGTATTTGTGTTTCTGCTTACTGTAGTTAGACATATTATCTCATGAATATTAGACTTAAAACCTCATATCCATTGGTAAATGAAGGTTATTCGTACATATAATTGTTTTGCAGGGAATCAGAAGCTGTGGGGTAGCTAAGATGTCTTTTATTTATTGTTGCTAAAGATGACCACAAGTCTGTATCGAATCACAGTCCACTGACTCCCTTACTGCTTACCAAGAGAACTATAATTACCACTCCTGCCCGTGGGTTAAATAGCTCCCTTACTGGTGAAGAAGTGGGATGGATATATAATCTCTTGGGGAAACGGCATCAAATTTTTAAACGTTACAAACATTTTCATGGTATTTGAAATAATTTATCCTGCCTAAGAAAACAATTTTGATTCTTGAATTTGCTGTTTTCTAAAGTCTTCTGATCCAAAACAATTTGTAGGTGGCTGGGGCTATATCATATTATCCTGTCATTTCCTCGAGATTAGGATCTTTACTCAAGACAATACAACTTTAATTTTCTAGGGGGAGGTGGGGTGTGGGAGCGAGGTGGGAAAAGGACAAATAAAACCCCTTAGTGGCCCATACCATATGTTTTACACCAAAGACTTAAACAAAAAGATATAGCACAGCAGGATACAGAACTGAAAATATAACAATAAAGTGCATCTTGGATAAATATACAAAACAAATGATTTTGCCCTTTCTTCTAAAAAAAGAGTATTTTAAATGTAAATATAAACCAGGGTTTCTCTTCTGAAAAACTTCAAACCCCAATACAAGCACATTCCAGAATAACCCCTGGAGTGAACAGTTTAACATAAACAACAATGGCCCACCAAAAAAGCATTTTTGGACCATTGATGAACTTTCCATTTTTCTTCAAACTGACAGCTCAGGAAAGCTTCCAAGTGCGTGGGTACGTGCAACGTATCGGTTAAAACAGGAATGGTATCATGTATCCTATCAAAAAGAGAACGTAGTAACCTAAGCTCCCTACAGTCACTGACGGGGCTTTGTGGAAAATATCCATGGCTGAAAGCCTGCCACATCCCAGCACAGCTTACTCCCTCTCCGGCAGTGCTGTGTGACCTTCCAGTACAGCAAATGTGCAAGGGGCTGCTTGCTAGTGTGGGAAAGCAACGCGCTGTGCTCCCTGACGAACTGCCACAAGGCAAAAGGGAACATTGCCTACAGGTTGTGGGGTTTTTTTAATTTCCCATATCTCAAATGTGAGATCACTGTTTGCTGTTTGGTTTTAAGCCAAGAATGATATGGGTTTTGATTGAAACTAATAGTTTTCACCAAAACCTTTTGCCTGTGCCTTGCAGAAGGCTGTTCATCTCACCCATTTTACTTTGAAGGCTTAAACATCTGAGCATTGAGCACTTGCTGCTTTGCTGAACTGGGATTTGTTTGGCTGCCTGTTTTTTCATCCTTCTTTCAGTAATATTCCAGGACAGAGATAAGTGTACCCATGTATGAGTCAGTACCTGGGCAAACTGGGTGTGGGAAGGATGCAGTCTCCCAGTCTCCATGGCAAAATGGTGATTTTGTTTTCAGTAGCTTTCCTCTTGGATTCAGATAAACTTCATGTTCATGGAGTGCCCTTCCTGCCCACTGAACTACGGCTGGACAACACTCCTCCTCACCCCCTTTGCACAGATGGTGCTGAGGAGGCATATCTGAGGGGCGTTTGACTTTGTTTTGGGCTTTTGAGGCAAACCGTAATGTTTCTGCTTTTGTTTGGGGATCCAGCCACTACTGCCACAGTTCCTTCTTCCACTCCACGCCTGTTTTCCTCCTGACCTTTGCCTGGCCAGAGGAAGGAGAGGAAGGGAGGGAAGAGAGACCTGTGTACCCAGAAAACATTTAATAAATCACTGCAGCTCTGTTTTCTGCATTGTGTCTACATAAACACCCATGAAAAAAGAATCTGCTCAGCACACAACACCACAGGACTCTCCTGCTCCTGTGCAGTGTGTACAAAACTACACAGGGGCCTCTTTAAATTGGGTTTCTCTACTTAAGGGAAAATTAAAGCTCCATAAACAAACTGTTTCACAATCAGTTAACATCTTCCCTTGCAAAAAAATCTTACACAATACGTTTTCTTCTTTTTTGGTTAGGCATACTTGATGGACAAAGGAAGCTTTTGTGCGAATGTGATTTAAAAGTTTTTCGGCGTTTTCAAGCAAATTCATTGTATTTGGGAAGGCTTGTGAAAATACATTAAAAACATAATATTTACTGATGAGTTTATTAAATTAAATGCATTCAGTGAAATCTCAGCCTAAAAGGAATTTGAGGTCATAAAGGTGACATTGCAATCCAAGCATACCTTTAGCTGATGTACTGAAAGTCGCATAAATGTCCAAAACGCAGAGCGTAAAAAGCTTTCATGCTGCCTTGTTTCCATTTACTGATTCATTCCTGGTGACTGGCACAGTCACTTTACCCCTGCTTTGCCCTGCCAGGTACCAGTTATTCCCCTCCACGCTGATGACTGTGCCTGTTCAAACAGAGTTCCATGTGCTCCACCGTAATTAATGATGACAGTTTTTCAAGGAGAAGGAGGCCTGGAGGACGGGCTGGTCTACCGCCTTTGACTGTTAAGCCTTTTGGTTTATTTACTCGGGACATTTTTTTTTCCACCTACATATCTATCAGAGGGGTGAGTCATGTTCACTTGCATGTCCATGGCATCGCTTAGGTAAGCAGTCTCCTTGAGTTTGGTATGACAAAACGCAGACAGAAGTTTTCAGATCACAGATGCGGGATTGTAAGCCTTGATTATTATATGAACATCCTTTTCAACATCTGTCTGTATGTCTTGTGTTGGAGTAAGACTCCTGTGTTATTTGGGGCTTCCAGGTGTTACTACAAATATCAGCGGTCAGTAAAGAACATGGATATCTCCTGGTCTGTTAAAATAAAAAAGAAAGAGCACGACTCACTGGTCTACCAGCTCAGAGCCAATTTCGTATTTCTGGGAAGTGAAAATGGCTAAACATGCACCCGTCAAGGCCATATGTTTCTAACACATGTGTTGCTTCTCCTTCTAGCTGCCAAAAACCACATCCATATTTGACTCTAGGAGGGGGTGAGCAGTTGCTTCAAGGTCTGAAACATCTCTATGAAATGCTGAGGATACCAGTGTTGCCAGGTCTCAGGCTAATACAGAATCAAGTCATGACAGTCGAACTCTTCTTCCTTCAAAGTCTCTGGGATATCGTGATTCAGGTAGAAAAGGAGTAAGCTGTGGGTTTCCCATCTCTCTAAAACAGAGAACTTCACTCTGCTGACACCATATTAGGCACACAGAACATTTGACTTCTCTCAATGGCAGCGTTTCTGTATCCTGGTTTGAAACTTGAGGTTGCTATGCTTTTGTCTGTTGTACAGCACTGTGGGAAGGGAGTTGAAGAACATTGTAAATATTTACTGTAGGATTTACTAGCAATAAAACTTTGTATTAGGCTGTCTTTTCTGAGTAGCATCAGATTATAAAGGGCCTAAAGGTCCATTCTCCCCCTGCAAGTGATACAGAGCATGGGTATTTCAGCTCCATCTATTTTATGCATATACAGGCTAGGACTTAATAGAGGTGGTGAAACAGAACACAGGGAATATCTTTTTTTCAAGAAGGACATCCTGCTTTGCAATGCCTGCCTTACAGCGAGCCTTTCTGCTCAAGAGTTAAATTCCTGTTATAGACATGAAAGCAGACAGCTAACTCCTCTGTATGCAGTCGCTTTGCTAAAAGCCTGGTTTCCCTAACTAAAAACAGTGCAGCATTTCTGCAAGGGCCAGAATCACGCCCATACACCAGAAGAAGAAAACTCTGTGAAATTTTGTGTTATGATTAATAATACCATTAGGTGATACAACATTAAGACAATTATGTTCAAGACTTTTTTTTTTAATATTTTCATACCTGAGATTTAATAAATGGAATTATCTTTAATCAGAAGTTATCTAGACTCTAAAGGCGTTGAGGGGAAAATGAATGGTTTCTTGAGTGAGGCGAAATACATGTTCATCATCTCTGAGAACACAACAGCACATCTCCATGATGGTGGCTGATTACGATGAGGAAGGAAACAAAACCCGGAAGAAATAAGATTATTTCTAGATTCTCTGTGCAAGAAATGGAAATGGAAAGGCAGAGGCAAAGGAGTTCTTTGTTGGCCTGTTGCTCCACAAAGCCGGTTCCAGCACGGTCCTGGCTCCCCTCCTCTGAGATTAAACGCATGGGGATTCAAACAAGCTATGAGCACACCAGCCAATAACACCCTGTAGCTGTAGAGAAAAACCTGCTGCCCTTCCCTCCCCACCACTCTGGCTCAACTTCATGCCTATGCCTATATGCCTGCGCCTTGTAAGCAGTGGCGGGCACCTTCCTACCTATTCACTTGCCACCAAACCCACAAAGTTTTGCTCCAAGGAGTGTTGTTACAGAAGATGCTGTGTTGCTATTTACAACATTCAGAACTTTTAAACTAAGAGTAGGCAGGGTAGCAGAGGTTTTGCCCTAGCCAAAAAGAATCAGTATATTTTTCATGTCATCTGTCAGCTTATTTCTACTCTCTTCACCACACAAATATATTTGTTAAAGGACAGCTTGTCCATTTACTTTCTTATGAATTATTTTCAGCTATCAGAAACAGCAAACTCAAATTATTTTTTTCCTAATTAAATTACAGCTGCTGCCTGGGGCATTAATATATAGATGGCTTGGCTGTTCAGAAGTGAAATGCCACATCAGCTGCAGAGAGATATTATTATATGTGTTTAAACAAATTACCTTTAAAAAGAAGCCATGTAATAGAGGAATATTATTTGTAATTTCTACTGTGGTTTCTTTTCTTGGAGTCAGACTTGATAAAATCTTGCTTTATGATACAAACATAAATCTCCAGTGATACCTGCAACGGGATGAAAAAAAAATCTTCTCTCAGAACTTTCTCAGCACTGGTACCTTCTGTCTCCAGGTCCAACAAATACCTTTATTTTATTTTGCTTTGCACGCTTGCGTAGGGACCCCAAAAAGTAACTTTGTTTTGGGAATTGGGACATGCTCTGTCCCAATGATGAAGAGGAGAAGATCATACAATAGCTTTAACACAACCTGTCCACAGTGGTTGCACACAGTTCTTCCTTCACTGCAGCTTCAGGGCTCATGTTTTCCATGCTACACACTGCATAACTCTTTTAATCTATTGCTTTTCAAGACATATGTGTACTTGAACGCATTACTGGCATACAGAAATGTAAAATTTATTTCTGTGGGTCTACATGCTAATAATAGAGGCTGGGACTTCAACATTTTCAATGGCATGTCACTACACCAACTGGGAAAATATTTGTGAGAAAATAAAAATTTTAAGTGCAGCAGAGAAATGAAAAACACAAGCTCACTTCAAAGAAAGGAGGTTTTTGCTTTGTTAGCTATGTGCATATCTGCTAGTACATTTAATTACTTATTTCATAATTTTTATAGTCTGGCATTAGAATGACCTGTTTGGTGAGCAAGCAGTTAATTCTTCCCAAGTATGCTAGTATTCCATACTAAAGTTGAAAGTACTTAACAGAAGACACATCTTGGCTGAAAAAAAAGTCATTTGTATAAATATCTATTTACTGCTTACCTTCTCTTTGGTTCTGGATGAAAAATTTGTGCGATTATGCCCAAGGAGAAAATCATAATGGTTTGGTAAACTCAAAAGGATAGATTTAAAAATGATTGGGAAAAATATAAAAAAAGTTTAATTTGAATAGATTTTTTTTGGTGAATGAGAAGTTTCAGTCTAAATTTAGCATTTTATTCAGAAGTGTCCTGCTCTTCTATAAACGACTGAGCCTGTGTACACACAGGCTTTCCTGAATGTGATATTTATTTGCAGATGCCAAGACATCCTTCAGACAAATATCTAAACCAATTATTATAGAAAGTGGATGCAAGACTAACTCCTGCTGTCAAGGACAGCCAGCTGGCCCCCATGTGTTCAAGCCAGAGAGAGATTCAGGCTTGAGAGAAGCTGATGGGCAGTCCATCCTTCCTGAATTACAAAGGCTGTGAACATCTTCAAAATTTCTCTGAGAGTGGTTTTGTTTAGCAATTAAAGAGTTTAAGCTTTGTGTTTTTGTTTGGGTTTTAATACGTCCATGAGGTAACTGAGTCTGGAGTGTCAGCACAGAGTCAAGATACTCTATGAAAGCTCAATGAAGTTTAAATGGTTTTGAGCACAAAAGCAAGAAGCTGTTTCTTGAGTGGTGACAACGCAAAGCAGTGAAGGAGATCAGGACACAGAGGACTGAGATAAGGTTTTGATTTGGAGGACTCTCTATTCAAGGTATAAAAATAGATCTGGTTTTGGAAGAGGCTGAGCACCCAGAACTCCAGCTCCAGGAAACAGCCAGCAGCCCTTGAAGAGATCAGACCCGTAAAGTACTGCAAGCTGTCCTGCTGTGTTTTGCTCCGATCGCAGCAGAAGCCTAAAAATACCTATTTCTGTATTTTAGTTCTGGTTTTGCCTTTGAAGCTTTCTGCAAACCTAATTAATTAAACCTCCATGTCTCACTTTCCGAAGTAAAAAAGGAGCACTAAATTTTTAAGGCGCAGAGATCCTGAGATTGCTTGGAAGTGCTAAAATCTATGTCAGAGAGCATTTTGTTGAGACCCTATTGGCAGAAGTGTCATCTGGAAAAGTGTAAGGGTGGCAGAGGCAATCAGGCCTCGAAATTCATTTGCTTCTGCTTTGTGAAAACCTTCTTGCCAGCTTTAGAGCTCTAAACGTGAGGTGACATTAACAAGACACAAACCGCCTTTTCAAAAATCAGATATCTTTCTGCAATCTTTTCTTGGTATCACAGAATTTTGTAGTGATTTTTGATCCCGTTGTCAAACAAGTATGGACTTTCTGCTCCACCCTGCAACAACCATGGTCTAAAACACAGTGACTCAAATGTAGCTTTTGTCCTGTTATTTACTGTACTTTCCTGGCCTGAATTTACTGAACTGAGCTATTATTTCTCTACAGCAGGGTGCTCTGCTTTAAGTGAGAACTCCAAAAATCAAATGGAATTGGCAATGGCATTGAACAGAAGTCACTGAAAAAAAACAAAGAGGTTATGGATTTACTTATCTAGATGACATTGCACAGTCTGGTTGCAAAAAATTCTGTCACTGGTGGCAGTGGAGGAGAAGGAATGTCAGTCACGTTAGAATTTTTAATACAGCCGCTTTTCAGCTGCAAAGAGAACTTTGGAGTGCCGCTCCCCCGTGGCTTGGACTTGGATGTCAGAAAAAAGCTGACCAGAATCTATCCCGCTGAATATAAAAAATTCTTAAAATTAAATTTCTTAGTTTTTTCAGATAAGTTCAACAGTTCTGTCTACAAATACTTATTATATCATAAAAACGGAAAGTTTTCACCTTCATGCAGTTCTGTTGTATTTTACAGTTGTTCATTTGTTCCTATGAGTCTTCATAGATCACTCCAAAAAAAAAAGGGCAAAAATCAAAAAGCAAGAATACACCTGTGGAAAAAAACTTGCTTCTGTGTCGAAGTAACTATTTAATGTTTTTACCAAAAGTGTGTTTGCATTTTATATTCCCAATATTTATTTAACATTGCATTTGATATTCTTACTGGTAATAATTTTTAACTTTTAACCTGCATCTTTCCTTTTTGCAACAGTGCATATTTTAAAATTTTCTGTGGCTTTAAAACAAAAAGATTGATCAAAAACTCCCCAGATGGGGAAGGAAATATCTTTTATTACAATGGCAATAATAAATTTTAATTTTCTATGTTCTATATTGCATTTGGGACCTTGCATACAGTAAGCTGAGACTGGTTCCTTTCTGTAAAAATTAATAGTTTTTAGACTTCACCTTCTCTCTGTCGTTTTTACTCTCTCTCCTCTCATTACTCCTTCTTTTAAAATTGCACCTTTTACACATCTGCTGAGATGATCTGGGGGGTGGTTTGGCCTGTCTGATCTCCTGCCTACACATCCTTCAAAGCAAGGACAACTTGCTGCTCTTCCTTCTCCATTACCTTCAGTCAGCTCTGTGACTTCTGGGATCAGCCCCTCTCCTCGCTGGTGTTCTGATATTCTCCCCATATCTAACATTTACCCTACCCCCTCTCCTGCTTTATGTAGTTTTCCTTGGGCTGCTGCCTGCCATTCTAATTTTCTGCTACATGCCGTGCACTCACTTTCCCTCTGGCTGCAAAGCCAGGTTTAGTGAGCTTTGTGAGATCTATTCAATTACTAAAAACTATGCAGTCCAGCAGTAAATGTAATATGCATTCCAGAAGACCTTACAAACAAGTTTTACTTGGCACTCACAGCAATGAGGTAAGAGAATAAAAAGAGTTTGTGGTCACATAACCAGACCACCAGCAGAGAGTTATGAGAAAGCTAGACCCATTTTAATTAGGAAAAATTTAAAAAGCTTATATGAGAGCCATCATTCTGGTCTTGTGCGAACCACAAACTATAATTATGTAAACAATAACTATGAATTTTCTTAGCTTTATTCTCGGATTTTAATATCACTGTGTGAAACAAAAACTTGAATTTGCTTGAGATGGCTTGAAGTATGCCTTTATTAAGAAAACATTGTTCCAAAAAAACCTGCAGGAGATCAGACTTAATAATCAGCAGGGTGTCCTTTAACTTAAAAATTGCTCTATACCATTCTATAAATCTGTGAAATATCTTTATGTTTTAAGGCTGATTTCTAAGTGAGTAGAACCGTACAGCTTAAAAATTGAACCCTCTGACTTCTGTAAGTGGAGAATTTAGACCTTTAGCATTTCTCTGAAACAGTAATGTCCTGAGGAGTGATTTCATATTTGATTTATACAGTGATCTTATGCTAGGATGGACTGTTGCTTACGCTGATTGAAGGTGATTTCTTACAATGCAGAAGCCAAATGCAATTTTTCAGCCAGGTAGTGCAGTGTTACCAGTGATGGGATCTTTTGCTTTGAGGGTTTGCTCAAAAGATGATGAATGTGATAAAAAGAGTCTCAAATACCATAGTCTCTGGTATTTGATTACATCAGCAAGGTTATGCCTAGATGATTGAAATAATTCAATGCCATGTTAGAAAGCTGAAACTATCACCAAACAAGCTGGTGTGTTTATGTGTTATGATATCATATCTTACTCGATCAATAGCAACCAGCTTGGGGTTTAGTAAAAGCGTAGCTGAATAAACATGATGTGTAAACATGACTAGTAAACATGACTAGTTAGCCTCAAAGCTGGGCTGTCTGGCAGCGGTGAATCTGTCTTTGCTTTCTTTGAAGATACAACTTTTGGCTATCTGCTGTTTAATAGAAGCATGGACCTAAGTTTTCTAAAAGGTGGGTTGTCTCTTCTCCAGGTACATCTACACTATAGTCTACCGGAAAATAGAAAAGAAAAATCTGCAAAGCCTTTACAAGGGTAGATTTAACACTTGAAGTAGTGGGACTGTGGGACCTGGAGTAAACTCAGAGCAGAAAACTGACTATTCTAGACAGGAGAAAACTCCCACAGAGATAGATGCTTAATATGGGGCCAGGGAAATGCATTGCTTTGCAAGGGGATTACTACCAGATGGCCTTTCGTGTTTACCTGTTTCTGATGTGATGGCTGTGGTAGTACTATGCTGTCCGTCTTAAATTCAATAATTCAGTGATCCGGACACTCATGCAAATGTGAGATAATCAAATTCATTTCCTTCTACTGCTTGCTGAATCTTGAATCTTTACCATCTTTCAAACAAATGCAAGAAGCTTGATGATCATTCTGTGAATGCGTGTAACTGCAGAGGAAGAGACAATGACTGGAAGGAATATGTCTCTCTCTCTTTTTCAGGCTGTTTTACTTTAATTAAATATTTTTTGTCCCACAAAAGTGACTGCTAGATGATGCTCAATTCACAAAAGTCAGAGAAAGCTTAAATGTGGATTTCATTCACTCTGTCAAAAATCATTTAGGTAGTTCTACAAGATGGCACAGATTCAAGAATGCAGACTGAGAAAACTGTGTAAGGAAGACTTCTATTCAGGTTGCTACGGTGCTTGCTCAGAAGGTATGCTGTCCTGGCAGACCAGGGAGAGCAGTGGCGTGGGTGAGTGATTTAGCCCTTTGGCTGTTGGGTAAAAGACTGTTATTATCAAATCCAGCTTTACAATCTATTTGTGTGTCCAGATGCTGGGCAGCTCAGGACTTCAGAAGCACTTGCAGTGGTAGTGTAGTTTTCTACCAGAATTGGGGGGGGGAGTCCTGTACTTCAGGGGACCACTTGATGCTCTGCACTAATGTTGTGGATCTGTGGTGGAAATGCTGGCTGTACCACACACGTGTAGGGTAAATCAGGATTTAATCCATGCATCTAACAGTTTTTGGAAGGGTGCAGACCTGCTGTACAAACACACATGGTGTCCTGCCACATGGCAAGAGGGTTTGCTACAGCTGCTCCATGCCACCACAGCCTCGTCCTCTACTCAGAGCACATCTCTGGGATCAAACCCAATGGGCAGGGCAGGTGTCACAGAGACCTGGGCAGGCCCAGAGAAAGCACATGTGCCCGGGGAGCTGCATGAACAGGAATACAGATGTGTGCGGACTCTTGGTGCTTTGGAGGCAAGTCTCTACTAAGGGAGCTTTGACAGTCTGAATTTAGGAAATAGGCACACCCCAGGCCTAGGTATATGAAATAACTGTTGAAATATGGCAGCAGCAATTTAGCAAAGCTCAATGCAAGCCCTGATGGGAGGAGAAGATGATTTAATCTGAAGGGTGGGTGTCAGGAGGATGGGGCCAAGCTCTTTTCAGTGGTGTCCAGTGACAGGACAAGGGGCAATGGGCACAAACTGAAGCACAGGAAGTTCCGTCTG
>Ga0065711_1027060_pt1 | contig 54935 bp, 34 predicted proteins | sample Hoacrofraction12_FD_59098 | JGI IMG/M metagenome (GOLD analysis project Ga0065711, IMG submission 59098) | Hoatzin crop microbial communities from Cojedes, Venezuela - Epithelial fraction 12 v2 (version 2) | ecosystem: Host-associated > Birds > Digestive system > Esophagus > Crop | place... | reverse complement strand
TAAAAAAAAAAAAAAAAAAAAAAAAAAAGGAAAAAGGAATAAAGAAAGGAAAAAAAAAAGGAAAATTAAAAAAATAAAAATGTTTTGAAATAATGAAATTATTTCAGGTGTTTGAGCTTGACATCACCCAAAGGTCTTGGTTTAAGCAGTCTCTCATGCAGAGAGGTTTCTCTAGTGCACATGTAAAGGCCCACTCCTCATCCCCTTTAGCAGCCTGAGTCCCAGTGCAGACTAAAACAAAACCGGCTACAAACAACTTAATGGAGCAGATTAAAGAGGAAAAAGCATGTTCTAGGAAGCCTAGAAACTTTCCACAAATAAAGGACATAAGCAGAAAAATCCTTCCCTCTTTACAGGGGTGAAAGCTACTATGTTAAAGTGGTTATGTGGTGTCGTTTTTTTTTTTTGGCTGCATCTTACATGAAGGGCATACACAACCTTTCCTACGCCCGTACTTTGCCTTTGAACGTTAAGGCCACAGCAGGAGGGACAAACACACTGGCACGGTGCTGCCAAGGCGAGGGAGGGCACACTCCCTGTGAGAACCCCAACCACCGCGCCCTGGCAGTGCCAACCTTCGGGCGGCTGTTGCTGTTGCTCAAGCTGTTTCTTCCTCTTCGCTTCAAGAACTGGGTTTTCATATTGTGTCTTCCGGTTGATGTGGCTGGAGATGAAAGGGAGCAATAAATTAGGAAACACTTTATGCGACAAGCAGGAATGATGGCCAGGCATGAAACTCCTCTGAGGAAAGGAGTAAAATACCAAATAAACCCAACAGCAGTGCATGTGGAGCGAGGCTCACCTAGTCGCGCCAAAAAGCATATTTAGGAAAACAAGCGGATTCCAGTATTGATATGATGTCTTGAGTAGGAATGGCTAATTCCTTCAAATACATTAAAGTAGTGATCTATCTATGAAAAATGAGATTAAAGCAGAAAAGGCGCTCTGTCTGATTGCGTTTTAAAAGACAGGCCTACATCATCCTTGCTTTAATCAGATTCCCGGAGGTGCAGTCATTTCCTGGCTCACCGAAGTTAAAAAAAGAACAAAACAAAACCCAACAACTAGTAACATCTGTCAGCTATCTGATAAATGCACACTATTAACAGGGTGTCTTGAAAATATCTACAGGGATGCAGGCTATGAGCTGAAAAGCGGGGCTCCGAATGGATCAAAACATCTCCAGAACTAGCCACCAGCAAATGCTCCCAGTGAAAAGCAGCATTTGGTGAAACTTCAGCTGTCCTCCTTGGACACATCTCTCTGTATGAGATGTTGAGAGCTAATACTTCTTACCAATCTCAGGAAAGGAACAGCCCAGTCCCAAATGTGGCGGACAAGCAACGCACTTCACAGAGAACTGACCATTTAATGAAACCCAAGGATGGCCACCAGCCACAGGGCGGTGGGGGCAGAGGTCTGGGGACTCTGTGGCTGTCAGATGCAGCTGAGATGAGCTGCTCATCAACTGCTCAATTCAATGGCAATTTTTCAGTAGTAATTTTGCTACAGCAGAGGAGCAGGTAGGCCTCAGAAAATTACATTAAAGCCCATCTTTGCATCCAAAGCAAAGTTTACCCACTAAGAACTTGCTGTCTTATTGTCTCTTGTCCCACACATCTTTATCAAAAACACCCCTGAATGAACAACCAATCACTTTTTCAAGTAATTACGATAGAAGCACTCTAGATAGAATTTTTTCTGCTAAAGATCAATATTAAATCACTGTAAAAATATTTAACTAATCAAACAAAAACAATGAGTTCTGTAGAAGATTGCCCATTTCGAGATATCTTCAGAAAGTTAAGAAAAAATGATAACTACTTTAAAAACGGTATGAACTTTTTCATCGTACAGTTGTTTCTCAACAAAAACTATTATGCAATAATACAATGCCTGAATTGGAAGGGACAGAGACAAATGCTCATATCATAACCAACTTGCTAGCTTATAGACACCAAGTAAAACAAACTTATGTTTAATTGTGGTTATTTTTCTATTCACTTTCATCACTAAGGAGTGCCACAAAACTAACGGGCATGTATACATAAAGTGACAGGAAAAAATGGTGGAAAGACTCTCTTGGCATGGCATTTAACAGCCAAAAAATATTTTTGATGTCTTTGGTAAATAAATGTCAAGGCTTAATTACACAGTTTGCTAACCTTGTTTCCCTAGGCACAGATGGTAGGGTCAGAAACGAGTCAAAGCAGACTGAAACCGTATTCCATGTCTATTCTGAGGGCTATCATAAGCCATCCTACTAGATGGGAGCATACACATAATTAAAAATTCATTTTATGGGGTCAGTGATGAAACAAAACTCAGATCTCTCATTTCCCAAGGGAGCGATCTGACATCTAGATAAAGAAGCTGTTCTAATTCTGGAGAGAGTCCCATTAAACCTGTAATTCTATTCACATCAACACAGCTTGATGCAAGAACCTCTGCTGGGGCTGTTTGGTCACACAGGCTCATCCATTCCTCCTTTTGAGAGTCTTCCGACTTGTAACTGAGTTGGAGGTCTGCTTTGCACACTCGTACTGTGATCACAGAATGGTTTGGATTGGAAGGGACATTATAGATCATCCAGCTCCAACCCTCCTGCCATGGGCAGGGACCCCTTCCACTGACCAGGTTGCTCAAAGCCCCATCCAGCCTGGCCTTGAGCACCTCCAGGGAGGGGGCATCCACAGCTTCTTTGGGCAACCTGTGCCAGTGCCTCACCACCCCTATAATAACGAATTTCTTCCTTATATCTAATCTAAATCTACTCTCTTTCAGTTTGAAGTCATTACCCCTTGTCCCATCACGCCATGCCCTGTAAAAAGTCCCTCTCCAGGTTTCTTGCAGGCTGCTTCAAGATACTGGAAGGCCACAATAAGGTCTCCCCAGAGCCTTCTCTTCTCCAGGCTGAACAGCCCCAACTCTCTCAGCCTTTCCTCCTATGAAAATTCCTCATCATAGCACTATACGAATGGGCTCAAGATCAGTTAATTGCAGACTTGTTAATGTTCACTGGGTAAAAGTACTTTGTGAGGTGCTGGGGCTCCTGCCCTGACCCAGGGGTGTTCCTGCCTCCCCTGAGTTCACCCCACCCCAGGGTGCTGCTGCCAGAGCCCACCAGAGGATGATGAACAGCAAGGCAGGGCTACAGCATCCTACAGTCTCCCCCAGCCAGTAAGGGGCCAGGGTCTTCTCCTCCGTACGAGATGCAAAAGCGGAGCACACAGAGCTCTGTGGAAGAAAGCCTACAGCCACGCCAGAACCGGAGAGCAGAACTTACTCTACATAGTAGACACCATATACGGGATCCTCAATTTTCTCCCAACCAGCAGGCAACTCTGGAAATAGAAAAAGCATTACTGAAGCCTCCAATGCAGTTTTTTTCTGAGCTCCTGCTCAGCGTGCAAAACTCACCAGTAGCTCAGAATTTGCTTCGAACACTTTTCAGAACGATCACAGCCTCCTTTTAAAGGCTGACATAGCACGGCTCCAGCATCGTAGCCTGTCCTACCAGTGCTGGGTTGGCAAATCAGTGGGAAGATGCCCATGCCAGTCAATTTTAGATTTGCTTTTTACATTAAATGAACAAATGATCAATAAATTTCCTTTCTGGGAGTGCCTCAAGTACCCTCTTGGTTTCACCCTCATGGGCAGAGTGGCCGTGGACAGAGGCACTGCAGTGGAAGTCGATGCAGGTGACAGGCCAGGGGCATATGAAGATGGGTGAGGTTATGGCAAGCAATTGCAGCACACTAACAGAGAGACCACTTTCATCTCCTGTACCAGGGCTGAGCCATTTATGCTCTCCGCTGCCGAAAAAAGGTTTTTTTGACTCCTTTCTCAGGGATTTACACTGTGTTGCTCAGCCGCAAGCCCAACACAAAAGCGTATCTTGAAACAGGACAAAGTGAATTTAGTGTAAACGCCTGGCATATGGAATCCACCCAAGTGGGGCTGGCACACACAGATGTATTTCACTGCATAGCACTTAATGTAAAAACACATATTGTCATAATCACATTCCTTTTTTAATTAGCATAATTAACAAAAAACAGTTCGGAAGATGAAATTAACATTTGGAAATATATCCACTTTTGTTCCTGTTGATTTTCTAGACTGCACATCATATCTTAACTATAATTAGTGAATGTAATCACTTCAGCATCCAACTGAGAGTTATTAAAGCTGTGTGTATTACTTAAGGGCCTGATCCTTGTCCCACTCATTTAAACACAGTGTTCCCATTGGCTGGGGGTACCAAAATAATCATCCTATTAACAATACAGCATGGTGTGTTTGTGTAATACTGCAAATCAACTTGAAAGAAGGCTCCACCACACTATGGACTGTGCAAGTGTGGTCCCACAGGCTCTGCACACGCATTTATATAAAAAAAGTATGATTTTTAGAAAAGTGTCATTGTCAGACAGCACAAGTTCAAATACCCCATGCAAAACAATTCCTCAAAATTTGTCACTAAATTGACAAGGTTGATAGTAAATAATCTATGTTTGGTTATTATCAAATGCAAAGATTTATTTTCATTAGCAACATCAATTGGTGAGCCAATATAATCAGCAATCACTCATTAATTAGAATAAATGTAACTATCTAGTTCTGCATTTATAGACTTCAACCATGTTGCCATAAGGATAGAAATATCTCCAGACTGGAGATGAACAGGATCTACACAAACACCCATGGACTAACTACTCAAAGTTTTTGTTATTTGTGCTCAGAATTGGCTGGAGATCAGAGGAAATATTTTCATGGGGTTTGCTCCACATGTCCCTTACTTGCAGATGTAAGGTAGATTTTCCATTCTTATCTTTATTTTATCCTTATTGCGTTTAACATCTTTGGATTCCTTGAGACATAAGCAATTAAATGCAAGCCAGTGCTAACTTCTGGGCATGAAAATACTCCACAATCTTATCTGCAGATCAATCTGAAATGAACGCTTCAGGAACAGATATTTCTTTACAGAGTGGAAGTGAGCACTAGAAAAAGTTAGAAAGCTAAAGGCCAATCTTCAAAGTCTTTTCGCAAAGGGAACTCTCAGGTTTGCAAAGGAGTCCCACATGGTGAAAACACTGTGGGACTGCCTTAAAGAGTTTCAGTGCAATTAGCTTCAGACCTAGCCTACAACCAGGAAAATCACAAGCTGCAGCAGGCATTTCGTTCTTTGCACTACAATGTAATTTGAATGGTAAAGAGACCAAGCTGGGGTGGAAGAACAAAAAAAATGAATGGGAGAAGTAATACACAAATGCCTTAAAATTAGTTTTCCACAATTTTTCTTGCAAAATATCTTTTAACTATTTTGGACTACTAAATGGTTTTGATTTTTAAAGCTCAAACGAAAATGTTTTGCTTTTTCTTTGTTCACAAAAAGTTTTGGTATTACTTTTTCTCTTTTCTTTTAAAGAATTTTCATGGAAGGTCAGAAAACCAGCATTTTCCTAACCCCAAAAATGGTGTCATGCCAAAATCTTTCCAGTTTTCTCTCCCTGCAGCTTTCCATTTGAGGAACACATTTCTATGTTTTCGGAAGTAACAATACACAAAACTGCAGCTTTCAACACATTACTTGCTGATTACATAGATGCTCTTTCTGACTTCTAAAGCCTCTGAAAAATTCTCTAAAGCAAAAGGCAATATTCTCCATAACCATGTTGCACAGTCTGGCTTCTTAGTGGCTTTAAATTATTCATCTCCCTTCATTACCTCTCCTGCCAAAGTGAAGATGACCCAGAGCATTAGATTTTATCACTAATATTAAGATTTCCAAAGACATTGTGCATCACTAGGAGTCTGAGCCATAATGGTTTTATTTTGGTACATCCATGCAGCACTGCAGTCTCAGAGCATTTGTCAGCAGGTAGAGTCAATGGACAAATACCCAATTTTACACTTTTAAGCCTGGGGTAAATACATGGACTCTTACTGAGATGCTCTTGATCAGTATCCAACTTTACAGAAGGGATGGATGAATTCCTAAAAAAGAACTTCTCCAGTCACCAGGGATTTTAACTGCACTGTAAATGAGCTGGATATAACTTCAGGATACTCAGCTCTTAGAGCTTCCTGCAAGCCCAGCAGGATCTGCCCAAGCATACGTCCAATTCTACTCCAAAAGTTAAATTTTTGTGTCCTTTTGTATAACCTTCTGTTAAAAGAGAGGTGATTTATTACTCCATGTTCAATCCACCTCTTTGGCAAACCAGAAGTTGTGCAAATGTTTCAAGTTTTAATTTTCTTATATTTAGAAAAGAAACTGTTAATAAACTAAGGAGCTAAATATCAGGCAACAACCAGTTTATACTTCTCATGAGTACAGTTAGTGAACAGGCCACATGCTTTCATGCCTCCTTCCTCATGTTGCTGTAACCAGCTGAGCCATTTGAAAATGTCTTTATTTACACTGAAACACTGGCAAATCTCAACAGTGTATCGATGGGCTATGAGCTCAATAAAGCTTATCTGCATTAAAACACAGGGAACATCTCATGATGTTCCAGCAAAACAATTGTGTACCTAAGTGCCTGCAGAACTGGGGTCAGGCTTATCAATTAATGAGTTGCCCTGCATCTATTTTTTCAGCTCTTCTTCTCTTGCACTACATCCTGGTATCAGACTGAAAGAAGTAAAGATTTCCATTTCATTATTGCCTCTGAATTCGCTCTGAATTTTTTAATCTCTCTCTTCTTTTAAGTAAACCTTTGTGAAGACCCTAATGAGAAATCTTTGCAGGTTGTTGGTATGCATCCACCTACTTCTGATGTTTCTTGGTCTGCTGCTGATTATTTGTATGAGCTGTGCATAATACTAATATACCACTATGAAAAAGTGACTGCATTCTTCTTCAAATTGCGATTTCTTTCATATTCTTGCACTAGAAGAAGTTAAGCCTCCAATACTATTCCAGGCATATTATCCAGAAAAACAGTTCCTGGAGTAGTGTTAAAAGTCCACTCACTAGCTGTTGGCTGCTGATGCCGTATCAATCACACAGAAGCGGCAAGCTGAATACACTTACTTGCAAGTCATTACAGAAACCAGAAGTTAATTCTCTGGTAATACAATCCTCCAGTACGCAGAACCATAAGCTGTAAATACAGTCCTCTTTAAAAGCAATAATAGACCTAGTGGAAATAAAATCCTGTGCAATCTCTTATGCCTTTCAGCTTTCCGAGTGCACTAGAGCATAGCTGAACAGAAATAACAACTACCTCCACCATCAGTACCAACAGAATGAGCACCGCTGAGATTAGGTATCAAGACAGCATTCTTCGCAAAAAGATGCAGCAAATAAAAGCGTACCACATCACTGAAAATCATCTGTTTATAAAATCACCTACCAAGGCAAAATTTTCAGCTGTTTTATTCACCAGCTCAGCAGAAGCATCCTATGTAATACTTAAACTTTCTAAATCACGCTCTGCTTCTCTTGTCTGGGAAACATATTTGGCCCCAGTGAAAAAGCATCATTAGCTACTTGATTTCAAACCTGGCATCTATAAACTTTTTCCTGGAGCCAGTGATGCTAACAGAAAATCCCCTGACTTCTGCATGGTCCAGAAGGAAGCAACTTCGAACAAACTTTGCAAGATTAAGGCCCTTCAGCTTTCTTCAAGCACTGAATCGGTAAGAAAAATACTGTAGATCTGAAGCCAAGAGAAGATTAATGCTTTGTGCGCTAGGGAAGTTTTGGTGATAAATCAGGCTTGTTAAAATAAAAAAAACCAGAAAGATGCAAAATGATACAAAGGAGAAAGTAAGTAATTAAAGGCTTAAAACAGTGCAGTTGAAGTCAAACATCAAAAAGAGAGATGGATGATTTACCTAGTTCACTGTCCAGTTCCTCCGTGTGTACCCCTTCTTCTCCAAGGGAAGAGCAGTAAATGAGACAGAAAAAATTAAAAGAAAATTTCAGATACCAGCACCAAGCAAGAAATTGCCTACAGCAAACAGCAGAACCGGCACTAATTTTCTACAGACCAAGCCCAAGCTTTCCATTTATCACACTTTAGTGATCAGAATATTGATGGATCTGATGTAGATAATGAAAGAACTGGTTCTTGAAATATCTGTATCAATCGACTACTTCCATGCCACAGCTCGATATGGCAAAGTAGTACATTTGTGCTGTTCTTACTGTAGTGAAGCTTCTCCCTCAGATCTGTACAGTCCGACCTTTGGAATCTGTTCTGTAGACACACGGATCTATCAGGCGGCCAGACCTGAATACTAATGAAGAAATCTGAGAGGAAAACCTTGCATCTAAATAAGAACTAATGTAGCCAGGTTTTCAAGACAGTACCTAAATTTATGTGCAAACAAGGTCCAATTGACTTCACTGTAACCACTTCGATGATTTAAGATAGCCATGAAGCGAAGCTCTTTGTTTAACCAGAGTCGCAGGCCCACACCAAAGTCCAGATGCACTGGTGAGGCATATACAGGAATGCACCAGTTTTAGCCGGGCACCTGGGACAAAGATCACATAATTCTTCAAACACACAAAGCCATCAATATTTACTGTTGCTCCATTTATCTTTATCTGCTCCATATTCATAAGTTAACAGTGACACAGATGATTAAAGTATTGCTTAGCCTATAAATAATAATAATAATGCAGTCTGAAAATGAAAGATGATGACCAAAATCAGACCAAAGATGGTAAAAACAATCTCGGACCTAGTACAGTGAAGTATAAGCCACATAAATGAATGACAGAAGCAAACAGAAGACGTAGTGTCACAGCATTGATTCTGAAAATTTTGACACCTAAAAACACAGTTCCACGACCTGCTTGCAATATATTCTACCAAAACAGTTGTTTAGGACCGTTAGCGTGAAATACAAATTGCAATTTCCTTCGATAGCCTAAACAACTGGAAACGACAAAAAACCTGTTAGGGACATGTATCCTAACGAAGGAAGAACACAAGGCAACTGCACCCAAACAAATCTGAAGCGACATCTAACATTGATAAAAACCACAAACAGGATGGGATCGAGCCTGAGAACTCAAGCGCACGCACACGCAACAAACAAAACAGAGGGGCTGTCCCACTGACTTCAGCGGAAAAGCTCCCAACAGCGACCCTCACCAAAAATGTCCAGCTCCTGTGATGCAGTAAGAAAAACCTTCTCTCTGCTTTGTGCTCAGATTGTTTTCTAAAGTAAAATTGTTCTTACACACGAAGGAAGATCGGAGCAGCCAAGCAAAACAGTGCAGTGCACTGCTGTACCTATGAAGCAATCGGTTTGGCTACTGAATGTTAAAAATATTCATTAATGAGCAATTTAGTGAATGGAGTGAAAGGGTGTGGGGGAAGATGAAATTAGCTGATTTTAAGGACCTGATAAACAAAAATGCCACTACTCTGTAAAATTACGAACTTAACTGAATACGAAAAAATACCCAGCTGTATGTTTCTAGTCCCAATTAAGTAAATTATCCCAATGCGTGTTTTGTCACTGTTACGACGACAAGAGTTTTGAAAGACATTCCCTTCTGCGAGGAGACTTCAAACTGTCTAACCGAGGAGCTCGGCCAGCCGCTGTTGCCTCATCCTTCCAGCTGCTCCTTGCCCCGGCTCAGAGCAGGCAGGAGGCACGCTGACCCACAGCGGCACTTGCTGCTTGCTGGCGTCACTGGGGCTATCAATGTACTGGGAGTCTTGCTGGCAGAGAAAGCCAGGGCAGAAGTTGTGCTTCAGGGAAAACTACCTTCTGAAAGAGGAAAGCTTGTGCTGAGACTTAGCAACCTCCTCTCTAAATTGCCAGCAATGCTTATCTGCAAGGAGGAGGGAGCTTTCCTGCATATGCTATTATTTAATTTTGTGCTAGTTCTGATTACCGACAGACATATCCATTTTTAGGTGCAGAGCAAGGCCTTCATTAATCCAGCTCCCTGCGCTCGCTCCTTGACAAACGACGCCAGTTGCTAAGGATCTGAGGCAGGCGGCAGCTCGCTATGCTTGGTTTCTGCCTGGGCTTTGCAGATCCTTGGGCGCACGCTACATTGCGCACTAAGAAGTTGGCGACCCGATTCACCATGGCAGCGAAGGATGCACAGGCAAATTCTCACATCCTGAAAAATCTCACATGGGAAAGGAAGCAGTGGTTGAAAAACTGCATGTGCAAAACCAGTAACTGCAGTTCCAGAGGCCAGATTTCAACCTACCAGTAAAAAAGAGATCAAGTGAGTTGATCCTTTTCCGAAGTAAAATCATAACTCTTATTGAGCTGACTCACATCAGGAGGAGGTTAATTGTATTATGAAAGCTAATTTTACAAAGACAGCACCAAAACTGACGAAGGAAAACCTTCAGTTTTTAAGCTATGTCTACCATGATAACATTGTGCTAACCAAAATTACTAATTAGGCTACCATCACCTTTCCTGGTCAGTTCACCAAAATTTCCAAACAGGTTTTCCCAAACATTTGTTTTCATTGTGATTCCCTTTTTCTTCCAGCATCTCCTAAAGGATGCAGGGAAAGTACCTCCTTTAACAGTCCTGCATTTGGCTGCTCTACATTGGACAGTGGCTTGCATTTCCAACATCTCAAGGAATACAAAATTACATCAGTGTAAATTTTCAGTGGCAGATATCTACACTTTCAAACTGAAATTGTTTTCAGCAATCAGAACACTAAGTGGACTGTCAGTGTTTAACAGTAGAAGTGAAGCAATTGAGTTATTCCTGCTCAAACAAGGAAATAACAATGCAACTCTTTCAAACTCATGTAAAACAGGTGGTTGAAGCGTAACACAACGGAGCACACAGACTCAGCCGCCTCCTCCTACACAATGATCCAAGGAGTGAACATGTTGGAAAGCTCCGAGTCTTGTTCAGCGTCAGCAACTATTCAGATGCCTTCGCAAAAACAGAGGCCTCTTACTTCTAGCACCTCTTTAATTCTTATTAAATGACTGCCACCTCACATACACAGACAGTGATTTTACAACATAACAGATACTGTCTCTATGCACTTACTAATAAACCTGTTGGTTTTTTTTAAAGTATTTCTGAACACAGGTTATCGGACAGGGGAAAAGGAAAGGCACAAAGTTAACTAGAAGTGGACCAAATGCATTATTATCTTACTATTTTCAGTCTCTTACCATCATCTTCACATTCTTCTAGAGGTTTCTGCTGTTTGTTCAGGCACCGTGGATCAAGCCAAGATGTTGTTTTTGTGTTATGGCTGGAAACCAAAAATGGAAATATGACCTTTGTTAAAAACAGCAGAGATGAAGTATCAGTGACATAAAAGTATACATCCTCTTTGTTATTAAATAGACCTGAAGGCATACTTTTTCTTGAGAAGAAACAGCATTACAATTAGATGTTCTGCAAACTAGTCTACCAAATCACAAAAATCTAGGCATTGAAAACACATAGGTGAAAAGTGAAAATACATAGATCAGCATTCCTGACTGGATGGATGCATGTGAAAGCTGCAATATTATAATATTCATTTCCATATTATGTTTGGTCATTTGTTTCTTAATTCCAGGAGCTATCTCTGAGCCGTTTGCCTTCAGACAAAAAGACAGAAGTTTCCCTTCCTCCCTCAACTATGCAGCGATCTCTGTTCCTGCGAAAGACCTTTCTCATTTGTCTAGATTTGACCCAAGCATTAGTCAAAAACAAAATTTCCAGTGAAAACTTTTTAATTACACAAATAAAAATGTTCTGTCAAAGCCTTTGATGGAAGTTGAACAGCTTTACTTTCAACTCTTCCTTTCTACAAGTCCCCTGACAGTATCGCAATGCCAGTCCCAGCGGGGAAGGCTGCGTAGTAAACAGGCATGAAATAAATTTTTCTAGAAATTATTTTCACCCATCATTTCATTTGTTTATGGAGACAAACCTGTAATATAACGCCTCTTCTACAACCTGATGTCATCTTATACATAACCTGCAAAGGCAGCCCTCCAGTCCCTGAGGTATCATTTATCTAGCTGAGTTTTTAACACTACTTAACAGTCTGAAGTTTCAATACCATAGTAATTCTATTTACTTCTCCTCCAAGGTCTCAGAGAGGTTTACAAACTTAACCTTAGCCTCACAACAGCCTCACGAAGCTGGAAATGCTGTAATGAGGGCTATGATCCCCAAGGAACCAACAACCGACCAGCAAACTTGTCTTTTACTGCACAGAGGGGACCGCCCTGCTCCTAGGATCGGAGTATGTACATAAAAGGTCCTTGTTTTACACATCCTACTACTCAGTCCTCCCAAGGCAGGATGAGCAAATGCATTTAATCCTTTGGCATGCTTCAGAGCAATTACTCGCCAACTAGAAAACTGAATAGCAGAAATTCAGCAAGTCAGGCAAATTAACAGCAATAAAGCAGAGGGGTTCTGCCAACTTATAAATACGAAAGCCTGTAGTCTAGCTGAGAAAGAGGGCAGTGGGAGAAGAGCAATGAAATATTTGCATATTTCTTGCAACTTTGTCTCGCTCACCAAAGGCTCACAACAGTGCGGTTTGCTGAGGCACAGAAAATTTAGCTAACCACCTCTCAGATCATACACTCGGTGGGACAGGATTGTGTGCGACCTGTAACACGCACAGATCTACACGCAGGGTAATGAGGGACTGGGATACTTGGGTAATGAAAATCCCAATTAAAGCACCAGAGAAACAGATCTCAAGAGCCAAATTGCTTCAGCTACAAGCCATCAGGATCGGTTATCCGACACGCAGCTCGGGCCCCACTAGTCCTGTGCTGGTTCTATGCAATCAGCTCAGATGTTCCCATACTGTTCCCTTCAGCACCCTGCCTTGATAACCCAAAGCGCTGTAGATGACAGTATAGTCATCTGAGCCAGCTTGGGTCCCCACAGCTCATTAGCTTGCTCTCTTAATTTGATACAAATCAAGCTAAATCGTTTCTAGGCTCAGGGTGTCCTTAGAATTAATAGAACTGCAGTCATTCAGTGCTGCACCCACACTAACACGTTCTTGCACAAAAATCACCCTCTGTGTGTGTGCAAACTCAAAGCGGTCAACCTGCACTGCAAGGGAAGGCAGCAGTTGGTGTGCTACCAGATTTTCATGTCAGACAGACTGCCGTGTACGCAGGCTATATTTTTCCACCACACATATGATTCTCCTGCAAAAGGTCTAATGAATTATTTAAGGTGCTACAGCCCTGCATTGCTAAGAGAACACATGCTCATAAAGAACATAGCAGTGATGGGGATGGGTTTTGGGGAAATTTGTGGTGGCAGCAGAACCCCTTGCTGAAGCACCTGTAAAGGACAGCAGACGCCCATGTGGGAACAAAAAAAGAGAGCAACTGGCTCCTTGGGCAGCATTTAGTGCTCATCATCTGTCCTCCTCCACAGAGTAAAACAGCAGGCTGGATGGGCTATTACTCAGGCTGTGTTATATACATTAAGGCCAGAAAGTACGTCAAAGAATGAGGCACCCTGAGGACATAATGAGGGGCAGAATACTGTGTTCGGGATAATGAACACGTTTCAGTTTCATACGATATGCAGCTGATGAGAATTTGCATTGCTCCTTCTAGACTTCAGCTTACACTGGGGGGTTGGTGGAGCCTCTTCAAGTAATTGAGAGCACCCTGGAACCTGGCCTTTTTTACAGCAGCCCTCTCCCAGCTGGTGAAGGGCTGCTGCGGTGCTCTCAGTCCTCACAGCTCTTCTGGCACTCTCCTCTGATGTGATCCCCTGCCACTGCAGCCAAGGGAAAACCTGCTCTGACGAGCCTTTCCTTGGCCCTGTCCAAAGTCCCCTCTCCCGATGACGGAGCAGGACTGCTTCCTGCACTGCCCTACTCCAGCGTGATTCTCCGGAGTACCAGGAGCGGAGGACGTTCTTCTGTACTAACTGGTCACTGGCTTCTGGTGCACAGACAGAGGATCTCAGTTTCCAAGACCGCATTAAACAGACCATCAAATTCCAAATCAATTCCTCTCCCCCTTCCTCTACTTGGGCAGCTTGAGTTTCAAAAGCTAATTGAATTTTAATGTCTAGCTAAACTCCGTGCAAGAAACCTCTTCCACTAACAGGTCCCATTTTGTAAGTTACCCCTATTTCAATAAATCTAGACAAGTATAATTAGAGACTATTATTTATGGCATGAAAAAGTCAATATCATAAAACTGCTGACAGCACTCAGCTCGTAGGAAAAGCCTGCAGAGCACGAGGTACTTCTTGCTTTTCCAAACTCACTGTGCCTACTCTGCACTGAGCTGTGCCTTCTGCAAACCACTGGAGCATGTTGACACATTTGGCCCATTTGCTCTGACAAGAGGATGACACACAAAGTCCACTCCCGGGCTCTGCTGCCGCCTGAGCACGACCAGAGGAATCCTCTCTGCTGCGTTATGCACAGAGGCAGGCTCCAGAAATGAAGCCACAGCCCTTTCAGCTAGGAGCTTTCATCCCACCCGTGAAAACAACTGGCCCATATTTTATCAGTGTCTGTTGCTTTTGTAACTACCCTCATAAAACGAGCTGTTCCCCCTGCCTTTGAACTCCGGAGTGATTTGGATGTTAATCCAACCAGGAAATGCAAAACCCCTCCAGAAGCAGTAAAGAATTTACAGCTCTACAACATAACTGTATGCATTAAATATGTAATACACGCACATATACACACAAAATGCATCCGTGGAGGTTTACTTATGCCCAGAGAGAGAGGGAGAGAGATGGAATTAGAACAACAAAAATGTGCTTTACTCTATAAAATAGACTTCTCCGTTCTCGGTGTAGGCCATCTCCCAGTTTTCCGGCAGAGGACCTAGGTTATCCTCGGCAGGAGGAGGTAGGTATTGAGGGAGGTTCTGAGATGGTTCCGTGGTGGGAACGTTGGTGTGGCTATCAATCACAGACGGTGGAGCTGTCTCTCTTACGATATGCGTATTATGCTCGTCTTGGTCACCAGACTCTGCTGTAGAATAAACAAGCAGGAATAACATTGAAAATCAGTCTTTTTCTCCTCCCATTTGATTCTCGGGGCTTATCCTTACAGTTTTCCTCTCCTTGCTTTTTATTTCGCAAGACACAGCAACAGATGAACCGAGGGCAGAGACTCTGCAGTCTTTTTCCCAGCAGGGAGGAGCTTGCTTTGCTCACACACCCTCTGCCAGCCAGACCCTCGCCAGCACAAATCGGAAGCTGTGATCAGCCACCCTGTTCGCTCTAATCAGCCCTGCTGAGGTACCAAAGTCTTCCAAGCCATCTGAGGCCAGGGCTCACTGATGTAGAGGAGTTCAATGGGCTTCTGAGCAGGCTTACAGGTTCACTCCCGCAGTGCCAACTGTGGGACAGGGATTAGGAGTGTAAAATTTCCTGTTTGAAGAATGATCAAAAGGGGAGATTTTTAGAAGTGCAGAAGGTAGCCAGAAGCTCAAAGTCAACAAGCTAATGGTGAATGCTTTTAGTACAGTGCGTTTTTTTAAATTAAAAATTAAAACGAATGTCAGCACTACACCATGTGTCCACATGTTGCTGCCCACTAGAGCCTGTTCTAGCTGTCTGAGGAGGTTTATTCCACAGCTCATCACTCTATCCTTCCAGTCAAAGTCGCTCAGGAGGATTTTATGATGTATCTGGCCCTTCTCCCTTCAAGGAAACATTTCTGATGCTTACACCCATGCAGTTTTGAGCTGTATCCATGAAACACGGCTGCTCATTCCCTCCACCCCTAATCACAGTAAATGCTCTCCACAAACCAGGTCTGTGCCCCTAAATTCTTCACAGAGAGGTTTTGGCAACAGACAAATTCTAAAATTACCCTTGTGTCTACAAAAGGATTTTCTCTGGTTCTTTAAGGTGTTGAAAATTGGTGCAGTACTTCCAAACCACCTGAGACCACCAGTCTCCAGTACACGCAGCAGGCAACACACTGAGCAAATGACAGAGAGATCAGCGCGACACTCTGCCAAGTCCCCGAGCAGCAGGACTGAAAGGGCCAAGACCCCGGTTGCGCGCTCCAGACCGCAGACCACGGACCTCCTCAACTCACAGCCCACAGACATGCTTTCCAGGGGGGCCGCTAACTGCAGCTCCTCTGTTATTTCTAGTCTGTGTGCTGCCTTTATGAAAAGGCAAGATACTGAAAATAATAAACTGGGAGAAGAGGGAAGAAAAAGACCTAGACTACACCAGCAGGCTCAGCTGCCTGCTTTCTAGCCTTCCTGGCGCTCGATATTTTTAGGTAGAAGCTGACAAGATAAAGAAGCATGAATGAATCATCCCCAGCTTAAGACTGCAAGTGTAAACATGCCAAAGTCTGGAAAACACAAGTCATCGAGAAAGTCTTCTAAGGAAGCAGCAGCATTTTAATATGGCTAGCACACTTACATGTGAAAGAAGCGTAAGAAACCAGTTTGCTATATGAGAAATAACTCTTTTCTTGATTCTGTGCCCATTTAATGGAGGCAAGGGGCCAGGGTGCGATAACGTTGTGACAAATGAGCTGCACCTTCCAGTGTTTTATCTTGTGAAGGAAAACAGGCAAGAGAAATGATGCTAGAGTCAGTTCAGGGGCACCACACTGAGACGGGCAGCAAAGGGGTTGAACAGCATCTCCCACCAGCTTCCTCCCAAAATCAGATCCTGTGACAAGAGCTGAGGTTGCTGCCATGTCACAGCACGTGACAAACCACCCTTAAGTGCAAAACTTTGTAAAGGAGCTGGTAAGCAGAGACAGAAACTCCAGCCTGGGAGGGATTAGGCCAGCCAGGATTGATTTGGGTTAGAAAGACGTAACAGAGTGCAACTCTCAAAGCCATTTGACAGTTTGACCCAGAGAGGGTCAAAACTAAATCTCAGCCTAAAACCTTTCAAAGCTCTGTACTGACGTGAGAGCCAAGACTTTGGCAGATAGGAACTGGAATGACAGCACCTACGACTCATCAGAGGCCGGGAAGGAAAATGTTCACGGGAGTAGGAAGTGACCAGAGGAGAAAGGACCAAGCACCAGTGATGGTGAGCACCCACAGCAAGCAGCTGTGAGAAGCTTGAAGGTGTGGATAATGCTGCTTGCAAAGTACTTACCTGAAAGGGAGCTAGGAACATTAATTCAGTGTTTGAAACTGAGTTGAGGAAGTAATGCTCTAAGTGCTAACAAATACTAGAACTGCAGACATGGGGAAGAGATCTTGCCCCTCAGAGCTTCACAAACTTTCAGTTCATTTCTGTGGAAACTCAACTCATCTCCTACAGTGTTTTGTTCTGAATCTGCCTGCACAGCACTTGACTTTAGATTGCAAAAGTTTCCAGCGATCTTTCAGCCAACTGAGGGATTGAGATCTTTGTTCAGGAGGAGACGAGGCCTTCATAAAGATAGAGAGCTTGCACCCATGCTTCAGACCCAATTCCTGCAGCAAGCAGCCCTTGGTTTTCTGGAAGGTACCTTGGAGAAGAGGATCTAGTAATTGCATGTGACAGGTATCTTCAGATGCAAGGAAGGGGAAAGGACAGCAACGTATTTTGGAAGGAACAGTAATTAATTTCGAATGTATCCTGGTTGAGCCATTTTGTACTGTTTTTAATGACTGGAACTGTCAACCATAGCTCAACTCTTCCTTGAAAGTTCTACAACTAATGGATTGGAGCTTTTCCCCTTTTTTTTCCCCATCAAGCTCAATCCCACAAGGCCCTTTCAGAAGACACAACTGCGCATGTGATTGTCCACACCCAGACACGTGCTATCCCTGTGTTGTTTGCACTTCTGTCTGGGATTGACAGCTTCACAGGAAACCCATTAAAAACAATTTCCAAAAAAATCCCCCTCCAAAAATCTTCCCCATGTATTGTAACTAATAGACTGTGATATTTTCATTTTACCTGTGAAGCTACTGCTCATTTCAGGTACATCGTCCTCCTCCTCATTCTCTGTATGCACTATGCCAGCATTTTGCATATCATTGTAAGACTTGGTTCGCTTTGGAGTTGATTGCTTGGAGCCAGACTGCAGGTTTTGCAACGCATCGGTGGAAGTCACTTTCCCACTGAGGGGCTGGCTGGGAGGCTTGGGCGTTCCATAATAGTTACCTAGGCAATAGAAACACATTTGCATTTTCAAAAGAGAGCAATTTATAGCAGCAAGATTTCTATTTTATTTTATTTTCAGTTCCATTAAAATCTCTATCTCTCCCCCCAAGGAAGTAAGTAAGAAAATAAACTATCACACAGCATTCCCTTTTGGGCGGGTGGAGGGGCATATTTCATCTCTAGAGCAGCCATGGAAATTTTTTTGCCTTTTAATTTATTCTTGTTGAATCTAAAAGGAGAAGCAATGGTCGCATTGTTTAGGTGCACTCAGCGTACAAGGGCTAAAACAAAAGGCACTCATGGTGAATAGCAAACCTCGATCTTGTTACGTCTGAATTTCAATTAGTCGCCTTTTTACATGTGTGCACCCACACAATGCTGTGGCAGATCTGGAGTGAGCCCTGCAGAAAATAAAAAATTCATGACTGCCATCACCCAGATAAGTGATGAAAGGCTCAATGGCCTGCTTTAATACACATGTTCTTGTAGGATGGATGTTGCGTTTAAAAAGCAAAAACTATTCTCTCTCTGAAAGAAAACTGTCAAAGGGGAGGAAAGGAAAGGTACCACGTGGAACTGCTTGCTTCAAAGAGGAAACTCAGCAGTTGGGTCATCTAGGGTAGAAGTGAACAGCCAGACCTTACAGCAAAACTTCAAGGGATAAAGATGCACCCACAGTTCTGCAAACGCACAGCTCTTAGCAGCCATCACCAGGTGTGACACAAACAGTGCAAAGCACTTGGGACACTTCGCTGTCATTGTAAGTGACCATGGAAGAAATACAGAAGAAGCACAGGTTCATTGATGCCAGAACTGCACACAGGTATTTCACTGTTCCTGTTTCACTTCAACACCACAGTAGTGCTTCACTTGCCCTGAAACGCTCCACAGGAATCTCAGATCTGCAATCGGTTCCCGCAGTACTGGGACTTCAGGAATTCAGACCTATTGCTTGGTGCATCTTTTACTTTTTATACAGTGACACTCCCCAAATTTTCCCTTTTAAGAATTATTATTAGTTTTCATTTGCCACCTTCAGATTCCAAGGGTGAACTTGAAAATTCTCCCTATACTCTCCGGCACGACAAAATATAAAGGATGCCCTCCCATATAGCTTTGCACAAACCCATGTGTGGGTGCACGCATATAGCTTCAACCGTGGCAGCAGCACAAAACTCTTCTCTAAACTATGTATGAAATAAACACATTTGATAATGTTCTTCATCTATCTCCATAGGCTGTGTATAACCTGAAAGCATTTTCCAATTTTTCCGTGCATAGTTACATTATCTATTTACTATCCATTCCCCAGAAAGTGCACACACCCCTTTATTACCCATGTTACTGTAAATGGAAAGCACATGCCAAAGGTAGGTTGTGCAAAGGTACTTTAAAACATCGTCTGTGCTAAAAAAAATACTTTCCTTCACTTATTTTTATACGTATGCATGTGTATTTTTGTTGAAGAAGCCAACGACATCATTCATACACGGAGGTACAACATGGAGTTTAAAGTGAGCCAAGCAGCTCTGCATGGACCTCCCCCACTGCTGTATGCAGTAGTTCCACTCATCCAAGGCATTTCACACTGCTCAGCCATCACACATTTGAGGTTCAAAGTGACATATCCTTATTTCAGTTTAGAAGTACCAGCTGTCTGAAATTGCCTTTCCCATTAGAGCATCTAAGTCCCTTACAACCCCAAAGCTGTGCCTGTTGTCAGCTCTAGCGTAAGGCTGCAGGCATCATCCATGTCCCAACACTCACAGATCTCAACTTGTGCCTCTGTAAGGTCTCTGGACACATCAGAAGCAAAGGAGACCAGGAATCACCCTGGCTCAGGCTGGGGAAGACAACTTTGGATACACTTTGCTGTCTTTCTCCCTCACTGCCTTCCAAGAGGAGAAAAAGTCTTTCTTACAGAGCTGAGGCTGGAGAAGTCTGAGGAGCTCCTACCTCCATGCTTTCAGAGCCGGAGTACTAGGACAGCAACACGTGCAGGTTTGTCTGAACAAGGTGTGTTTGAGCCTGTATACAACGTCGTGGATTCAGCTCCACAGAAGCAGCAACACTCTGCAATGCTTTCATCTTCTGTTCATCATTTCAGAATCTTAAATGTACATCGATGCATAATTTATAGGGAGAAGGAAATTACTTCTTCTGGAAAGAGCCTCTAATGGAGATGGAGGCTCCTCAAGCAGGTTGCAGTCTCTGCTAGACAAATGATTCTTATGCTCTACATACTGCAAGATTATTTCATACAAAAAGAGGAGGAATGGGGGACAGGGAGTGTGAAGGGAAAATGCAGAGGTAGGCGGGCAGAAAAATGGTAATCAACCCTGCTCCCATGCTATCCTCTTCGGCATTTCTCCAGAAGAACACTGCTAGTTTAGTGGGTTTTTTTGAGAGGGGTGGGGAGTGGCGGTTGTTGTTTTTTACAGATAAAACATGTGTTCCAAATGTGTGCCATATACGTGAGAACAGCTTTTACTTATGGCACTGCACATCACTATTCTGCGCAAAATTTATTTCAGGTCTGTTGTAAACGGTTAAATCTTTTTGTGATGGATGGAAAAAATGGAAGTGCATATATAGATGCTGCTAGTGTGGATTTTAATTTCTCCTGGACAAGAACTTAGCACAGATGTTACCACCCTTCCTCCAATTACAGAGAAATATATGATTATATCTTTGAGGTTTGTTCCTTTCCAGTTCCTCTAGCAACAAGCAAGGCTGGAGCTCCTAACAGTCCACAGAGAGCTGTTCCTCAGGCAGAAAACAGGCTTCTCGAAAGTATTTCAGATTCGCTTACACCAAAATCACTAGTCACTTTTCAAACAAGACACGGCTGTTGGTACTACTATTAGTGAATAATTATTTTCTGCCAACACACTGTGCTATCTTAGAGGATCCCTACAAGGATATACGAAGAGATACAAAGAGCAAATATGAATCTGCAACTGAGCATGGCTCTGCATGTGTGGGTTTTGTTTTGCAGAATACGGGAAACACAGCCATTGGGGCTGAAGATTTTCCTCCACAGGAGTGAGATTCAACCTGTGTCAATATTCCAGAAAATCACAGCTCTTTCTTCAGATTCACGCAAGGGCATACAGCTTCAGGAAACAACCCAGCTCGTGATGATAAACTGCAAAAGAAAGCTTCAACCCAGCTTCCAAGTGACTTGGAGAATGAGAGAAAAAGGAAATACTCTCTTTTCCTCATGTGTGGTGGATGCAGTCAGACCTATTTATCTTCTCTAAGCAGTTCTTTTTGAAGACATGGCACGTGGGCCTGAGTGTGGGGGCAGACACACCATTAGGAGGGACTGGCACTTAAAATTATCACTGAAACTCGTGTTTAGGCCTAGAAATTAGAAAGAGAAAATATTTACCCTGTGACTCAGAAATCCAAACGTGCACCATTAACAACTGACAGTGAACAGCCCAGCAAGAGTTTTAAACCTCTCAGACTCGACATTATTTGTTCAAATTAAATCTGTCAATGTTTATGAAAAAACATACATTTAAAAATATGCTTTAACAGTGTTTTGTGAGCCACTTGTAAGACTAAAGAAGGGGCTAACTTCATAGCCAGTGTAATTTGCACTGAATATCCAATCAGCTCTAATTATTAACAGCATGTTACATGCGCATACAGAAGCATCTGTCATCCCAGAGGATCCCAAAACATTTTCTGAAGCCAGCACAGTGGTTACAGCAGGACTGCCCGGGGCGCTCAGCTCCCCCCACGGCTCAGGTGATGCTCTGCAAAACTCGAGGACGGTGTCCCTAACGCCACGTCTCAAAGCTGGAAAAGAGCGGCCTGTCTCCCAGACGAAGGAGATTTGTTGATGAAGCCAGCAGGAAAACCTCTACTTTTCTGTGGAAAGGCCCGTTCTGAAGCAGCCAGCGTGGCAGAAACGTCAAGTTTTTCCCATGTCTGATTCCGGTGGGAACCGGGTCCCTAACCTTTACCCTCTTCTCAGTCATGTTTGGATCCTGCCTCCAGCAACAAAGTTAACAGCTAATAACAATGCTTTCACTCAGCAGATGCACATAGCATTAACTGAATTCCTTGTCATCACCTTTCACTAACCCTTATTTTATTCAGTCCCTTGGTGCTTAAACCTTATTCAACCACAGCCGAAGTTTGACGGTAGCTTGTGCAGCCAAAACCATAACTTAATCCATGCACTCCAAAGCGCCACTTAGGAGAGTGTGCAAAAATAACAATAATAATGAAAAAAAACAGAATAGCTATTTGGAATTAGTTGATTTCTTTTCATCTCCTTATCTCTAAGTGTCAGCATCTTACACATTCTAGCATCACGCACAGTAATTAGACTTTGGTAACAGCTAATCACAACAATAAAACAAATTCTCAGAATCATAACACTTCTTCCTCTGCCAATTCAAGCAGGGATCATAATAAATGAAAGCAATCTACAGCAGCTTCTACACTGTCCCGCAGCTTACGAATTCAAGCAACGCTGTCAGCCAAGAGAAATTTTTTACATTTTAGAGACCCAGAGGTAATGGAAACCTTTTCTTATATTTCAAAATAACAAAACATTCTTACTAAATATTCCCCTAATGGGCAGTAAATTCACAGACAACCTTAACTTTTTTTTATGTGACCTGGAATTTGGAACGTCATTTACAAAAATACACCAATTAGATACCCTTAAGTAAAACAACTCTGAATCTAATCCATAAAATCTTTTGTCAGTCACCACTCAATTCAATTTGAGTGGAGTCCATCCAAGATGTTGTTTCTGGAACGGGTAGAAATGCACAAGAACAGAGAGACAATCTAAAAGGGTCTAAAGTGGAATGGATATGAAAGTAGGTGTAAGAATGCGGTCCCAAACCATCCCTCTTCAAGGGCTGTTGTACCATTTCAGTTACTTTAATCTGTAGGTGTTGGCTCTGCAGTAGCTATTCTCTTTTCTGGGGGAGGAGAATTTGTCCTGCTTTTCTCGTGCAAAGAGATTTAGGCCTGGGACTGGGTGCGCATTTGTCTCTCAGCAAAGGACTAAGCAGTGTTCTCGCAGTTCTGAAGTTACTGACACCTACTGTGAGGCATAATTTTGCAATTATAAAAAAAGCCCCAAGAAACTCCAAAGCCTCTGTGTAGCACAGAGAACCCTGCATCCACGAGAAGTGCACCTGATCTTCAAAGCTACCACTCCATGTTAAAAGGACTCCGTTAACAGCTCCTGTTTCAGAAAGCAGTTCGTAGCTTACTGTATTGATGCAGATCGGTATTTCGGGAAAGAGACTTTGCGATCAGCAGCAAAATTAAGCAAGGCCTCGACACAAAGACTTTAAATGTAATTATTAATATAATTGCTTTCTTTCCGAGATGCAGCTCTTCTTCTCCGCACTGTAAAAGAACCAAAACAATTGACCCTTTATTTCAGCAGAAGAACTTCTGCTCCTCTACCAGCAAGAGTGCTGGTGTCTGATTAGCACAGGATGAACTGATTCCTGGGAGCAGGGCTCCTGCTACAGTGTTTTGTCTGTTCTCTTCCCAGATTCACATTCTGCCACAGATTTCTACATTTAGACGACAGATCTGGCTGCTGTCTGCGGGATTCACCTAGCTGCGACTGCACATTGATTAGCAATTGCCTCGAGGAAATTCAGAGTATCCAGGCAACAGGGAGGCGGCCGCAGATACAGCATCTGGATCGGAAGCAAAACATAGGCAACGGAAAGAGATCTCGGAGAAATTAACCTACAATACGTGCAAATCCAATTTGCTTTAAATAGTAGATTTTCTGTCAATTTTAGCAGTTAGTAATGGTGATGTCGACTGAAAGATCATTCTGGGTTTCTTGTTAAATTAGTCAAAATGTTACCATATGCATATTTCAATTTATGTCTGAAATTTAACATATACTCCAATTAGTGTCATTATAGGCAATGACAGCATAGCAGAAAGTCACCTACAGATCAAATCAGTCTCATCTATTCTGGTATTTCCTGTGTTGAGATATCACTACCTATTGCCACATGCTATTGCTCACACTCATGTACAGCTGCATCCAAGCACTTTTAATGCATAGAAAATTTCTAACAAGCCAAAACAAAGCAAAGATACCTAAAGCAACATGTAAGCAGTAAGTTCTTGGTAGCATGAGGTATGAGATGGCTATAGAAGCTCAGGGTGTTTCCTGAATTCAGCTATATTAGAGCAACTGTTATATCCACTTGCTAATAGATTTTAAAAAAATCATAGGGAACATAAATAAGCATGTGCTTGTGCACGGTATAGACAGAGAGCACAGGAGAAGGAGCTGGAACACACCCTACCTAGCACAAGGCTGTAGGAATCAGGAAAATGCGATGTTAAGCCACAGCAATGTGCAAGTCATCTTCTTGCAAATACCGAAATACTCACACACGTGCTCCCCCGACGAGGACGTGTGCCACGGACAGCCTTCCTCCCAGCCGGCAGCGCGGGTGCACCGCAGCCGGCAGCGTGCCAGCGCAGAACCCGGCTGCCGAGGAGCTGGGCAGCACCAGCGAGGAGCAGCCGGTTCTAGGGACAGTCCTGAGCACGTCCACTACCAAGAAACAAGGCCAAAATGTGCCTGGCTGCCATCTATCAATGGACTACTACGAACAGCCTTCCACACATCAGGGTGTGGTGGAGAGTAAGTAACACCTTAAAATGACCTGCAGTCTAACCTAGGAAAAAAAAAACAGAACTCACCATACTCTTTTTTGCCAGAGGTGTTTGGGAACCTTTTGCCCCAACGTCTGTGTTTTAAAATGCATCATAACCACTGAGCAGCAGGACTGCTAATGTGCAATTTCAAACAGAGCTCACACTGAAAAACTCCTCATTGAAAGCGCACAGAGAGAAGCCAATCAGGAATACCATAGGAAATTCAAACCTGCCCTAAAACTCTATCAGATATTTGAATATTTGCTTTTAGAGAGAGTTACTCAGCTACCACTTCAGCTGTTTGCCGAATGCAGCATTGTTATCAGATGACACTTCAGCATCGCAGCGCTCGTGCCTAACACTGATAATCATGCACACACACAAGAACATGCTGCCTGTTTTTCTTACTAGTGGTTTAAAAAAATAACAACAAACAAACAAAAAGAAAGAAAACCATAAGAGCCAAAGACAGAACAGGAATCTTTCTGCAGTGCACAGATGTTAATAAGTGGATATTTGACATGATACATTGTAATAGTGCTAAAGGAGACATTACGATTTATTGAGTCAATCTGTAGTATGGAGACATTAATAAGGGGATCTTATCTCATTAAGCGGAACATGTTCCGCTGCATGGGCATCCCCAGCATCTGCTGCCCTTACTCGCCCAATCTTCCTGTCATGCTCTGCATGCCACGGACACAGCTCGCATTTCAAGGTTGAACCAAGCGGGCAAGACCCACAGGCTGCGAAGACCCATGAAGAGCAGCAGAGAAAACCCAGCCATTTTGCAAAAGCAGCTGGGGGCGCAGGGCTGCTGCGAGGAAACCCAAGGCGAGCGAGCACATCAGATAAATTAGGCTAAAGGCATCTTGATTTGAAGCATGTTGCTGAATACACCTCTCTACTTCGCTGAAATTCTAACTGCACTATTAAGGTAATTTATTACACTCATTAAGTACCACAATCAGAGACCCTGTCTACAGTAGCTAGTTTTATACACTTTAAAAATGTTAGCAAGTCACCCCATTACATCTTAGTCATGAGACTAATGCAGATTACTTATTACTTCTCTTGGCAATCACATAACACTTGTCCTGAGAATGAAAGATGATGCCTTGACAATAATACGCTATAATGTAATAACCCTTCACATGTTATAAAGTGCAGCACTTTTTCTTTTGAGGATCACTAAGTGCTGGGCAGGCATTCATTAATACAGCCTCACCAGACCCTGGTGACACAGCCATCCCCATTCAAAAGTCAGCCACCACGCCAACGTCCCCGCGTGTCTCTGCACAGCGCCCATCTCCGCGGCTGCATTCAGCACAGCCGTCTGAAACACCCTCGCTCTCCTATTTGAAACAGGAGATAACCGCCGCCACAGGATATCTGCTGAAATACTAATGAAGAGAGAAGTAAGTGCTGTTTTAATAGTCTCCAGGCCAGTAACTTGAAGTATAGAGCAGTCACCTGATTTGCCCAGGGCCACTCAGCACCTGGGGAAGAAATGGGAATAAAATCCAGAAGCTGTGGTTCTGCTCAAAACAGTCCTCCCTTGGGGTCCCTGTGAGCGCCTGCAATTCAAATACAGAAGTAATTGCTAAACGATTAGTAACCTACACAATTACCTCCATGCATCTGTCAGTATTTAATGCCCCGAAGGATCAGTCAATAAATGCTTGAGATTACAATTATCATGGTTTCCTGTCCACCAGAAGGCCTAAACAATGTGCAGTCTAAAAAGATTTTTCCTTCCTAATGAGTCTTGTCAATGGGAATTACTAATTGTCTTGAGCATGTTGTCTGCAGCTTTACCAGCATGCACGTAGTGCAACAAGCACCAGTACTGGTGCAGCATCGCAGCCTTGGGCAGGTCTTCCAGGATTTCAGCTCCAGCTCCTGGATTCACATGATCAACACATAGCTTTCATTTGGGGAAAAAGGAAGTTTCTAGGCTTTATGGTTAAAAATCAGTATGTTAAAACTGGAACTGAAAACCTCAGGAATTACGGCTTGCAAACACTCTCTCCCACCCGATCTGGATTTTTGGAGCCTTTTGGGTGCAGAGCGCACCATGGAGGTGACAGGTGACCAGAAAAGCAGCTGCCATGGCTGCTCTGCATTCACCGGGATGGGAATTAAACAACTTCCCAGAGGAACCTATCTGCAGTGCACCAGAGGTAATAATGACATTATGCAGCCCAGTAGGTAGGCAACACCTTTTTTTTGTCCTTTTCAGCTTGCAGCTTCTCTCTCTGCAATTAGAGAACTTTCGAACCCCAGGTTGTTCTTTCAAAACCTGATACACTCTCCTACTCTTTTGTGGTTTCCAACTGTTCTCTTCTGCTTGGTCTTTATTCTCTCCAAATCAATAGTATCCATACCAGCATCAAAGTCCTGTGTCTTACCCCCCTCTTCTGACGGCTCCCTATTTTCTAACCTTTCTCCCCAGAAATTCTCTTCAGTAGCTGTTACTAAACAAATGCTTGTGTTATGTCTTCTCCCACAAGGTTTTTCCCAATGACAGTCCCAGTATCTGGATGGCTTTATGCCTTCAAGAGGCAAGAAAATGTCACCCAGTAACGCCAAAACCTTTATCTTGATTATGCAGGTCAGAAATACAGAGCATACATCCATCTCCCCTCCACTACACGCAGACAGTTAGAAATTAAGGGCCAGAAGGGGCCTTGGGACCACCCTGGCCGCAAAACACCAGCCTGCTTGAGCCGCGGGGAGCTTGTGGCTGCCGGGCACACGAAAAGTTCCCCATTCACCATCCCTACTCTTCATTTCATAGCATTCCCCTTCCATTATCTCTAAATCACCTAATTACACTGTAATCAAAAGCAACCTTATCTTTACATTTGTTTGATTCCTGCTCAGTATAACAGGTAGCATTACTAAGAGTAAAAGCCATGCATTAAGGGTATTATTTCATTGTTCTCCAGAGAGAAATAGATTATCTCCTTTTGTTGGGTTCCTTCCCTCTGGCTTACAATAAGCTATTACTGGCAGGGTCAAAAATACAATCAAACTCATCACAGTTGTACATGTAAAAAAAAAAAGGAGGAAGAAAAATGTAGCATAAAATAAATGATAATTAATCTAAGACTATAAAAAGCTGGGCCGTAACAAAGACTTGGATATTAGAAGTCTAACTTTGTGGTCTGAGTTTTCTGGCAGATTGGGGTTTTTTTACAGACAAAATTGCTGATGATTGCAGCATTGAGTCTGAATCACACCATCTTCTGAGATCTAATCAAGATCAACACTGTCTTGATCAATACAGTTGTAAAATAAGATTTCCAAAAAAAAGTACAACAAAGCCATTAAAGAAATCTTGGAAGGCAGCAAAATCATTTCTTGAAGCTGCAAGTGAAAAATGAACTTTATTTATTTCACATTACAATCAAATAGTAATGTGTCTTGATGCATATGTGCACAGATGCATCATCATTTGCTTTATTCATATTGATTTTTCCTTCTATGGGCCATCTCTTCAGAACCACTATGCACCAGCGTCACTGATGTCAACGGAGAAAGAGGCTTCTCAGCACTTCTGACAAATTATTCCTCTAAAGTTCAGACATTTCTATCACCCACAGAAATGAAATACCCATTAGACTTATGAGAAAACAACCTCATCTTCAGAAACTCCAGAGCAACCCATGAAATCTAAACAGTTTAGCTGCTACTGTGTATAATCACATAAACAATGAAACAACCACGTTCTAACCGTCCCAGATGGGTACAGCATTTCCTGAAAACTAATTCCCAGCATGTCCCAGGAGCCAGTTTACAGACAGTTACCCATTTTGTCTTTCCAAGTGGAAAGGTCACCAGAACAAATACGATCAGGAAGTAACGGCGAGGCAGTTCAGCTGATCTATTTCAAGCACCATGACAAAGAAAACTAATTTAGTGTTATAATTAGAAACATGGAGAGGAAAATGCTCATTCTGGAGAAGTGCTGCGGCTGGAACGGCATTGGTGCTGATGGAGCTAATCAGCTCAGAGAGGTGGAAGAGTGAAACCAAATTATACACTTCGCATCTTCATGCAAACCAGGTTTGACACTGCAATTGTCTGCAGTTGGGAATAAGAGCAAGGTTTAAAGGTGACCTTACAAGGGAGTTTTTTAAAAACTAGACTAAACAAACAGTGCTTCAGGACTATTTTTTAGAGCTTGAAAACCAAAACCACATGTCACCATCTTTTCTGTTCATATCTGATGAATACTTTTCAAAGACCATCGGCAATTTGTGTGTAGTTCGTATCTTTAACTGTATTTCACGTTTCTTATTAATGGCTGCAAGAATAAGTCTTTTTCAACTTCTTGTAATTACACTTAACTTCTTGCCAACTGAAATATGACATGCGTGAGCTGAAGTACACTGGAAGGACTTTCAAACCTGTAACGTATTTCTTACCACTGTCTTCTTAAGAGGCACGTTTGAATGTTCTCCAAGCGAAAGAAAAAAAAAAAACAAGCCAAAACAAAAAAACCCTACCACCCCAAAAAGGAGTTTTCAGTTTAAAGGAGATACAGATTGTAGGTTTAGTTACACAAATCCTATTGTGTACCTAAACAGGGCCAATTTGCCTTGCATTTCTCTGGGAGTCACAGCTATCCTTTTCCTGCTCTCACCCTGGTGACATCTCGGTGCCCCTTGGCTGTCTCGGTGCTGTTGTTTGCAAAGCTGTGCTGTAAAAACGATCAACACCATGACCCAAGTTAGAAATAATTATCCAAGAATAAAGAAGAAAAAAAAAAAGGCCTAAAGCAGTGCATCATGTAGCTGCAGAGCTTGGGTGATGAAGGATGTGTATTCAGGGAAGATGGAGGGAGAGACAGCAGGAGGGAAAAAAAAGTGAACGAGGAGATGAGCCACAGTGGATATGAAGAATAGATGCATTTTCATTCACTGCTGCGTTGTCTTCCCTCAGTATTTCTTTACTGGATTTCATACTGGATATTCCTGGACTGCTGATGTTAACCTTTTGAGGTAGTTAACTTGAAGGGAGAAGACAAAAGCACAGCAATATTGGACTCCCCTCTCTCAAGGTGCAGAGAGAGAGGGAAGTAGAGCACTAGGACAGAAAGGGAGGTACTTAACTCCAGCTGGTTAACATGAGTGAGGGTGGTGCAAACCTGGTGTCCTACCACGGTTATTTGCAGTGCTTTTTCACTGCCTGTGGCTCCATACCTTCATAAGTTCCTACTTCCAGAAGGGTCCCGCTTCGCTCCAACTCCAGAAACTCCTCCACAGTCAGAAAGTTATAGTCCACACCAGGCACTTCTCCTTCTCTTGGAGGGCGGGTTGTGCCTGAAAGCAAAAACTAGCATGTTAATATAGTTTTCTTATCAAGAGTTAAAAGAGACAGTAAAAAATTATCATAAAGGCACAACAGTATCTGTAAAATACAGTTCCATGAGCTACACCAGAGAGCAGTGTCACAAGAGTTCAGTCAGAAGTTAGGAGCCCATGTAAAAACACAAGACATAGATCACAGGCTGAGCTGGTGGTACCAGTTGTTCCACCCAACGACCATGTTTTTGATATTCTCAGAAAGACTCTCTGGCAAACAAATCTCTCATAGCACATGCAGAAACACAGCTGGAGGAGCTGGCATCTGGGAATACGCCAGCAATTACCTTCCCGCTATCGGCACAGTCTCTCATACTTCATTCACCTTCACTAAAATTGCAATCTGTATTCTCAGATAAGGCAATTTCTTTCCAGCTTTCATTTTTTCCTGTACCACTTTATCTCACCAAATATCCTTTCACATCATAAAGATCTTTTCTCCCTTATTTTTTCTTAATACTTCATCTCTATTTATGCTATTATTTTTTATTCAGCATTAAAAAGTACCATGAGACAGTTCTGATGCACTGTTCACACGCGCTCACTAAAGAGACAACCTGCAAACTCTTCTCACAGAAGTTCACCTACAAGCTCATTCCAGTTCAAGAAATACTTTTACTTTTGAGTAATAATTCACACTCAATCTCTCTCTAGCACTTGACAATTCCAATAGTACCCATGGAGAACAGGAGTCTCATCACTGCTACTCTGTCAGCTCTGAAACTCTTCTCTCTTCTGACCAATTTACAGCCCTTTAAAGCATGGTGCAAGATGAGTCATTGCATGACTTTTTGCTAAGATGGTTTGGGCCACTGCATTTTAGGTCACTGAGCACAGCTTAATTCATTAGGATCAATTTCTGTTCAATAGCCTTTTTTTGCCATGACTCTGGAGACTAGGAGATGGCTGGATTCTGTACATCTGAGATTAAATATAAATGACAGACTTACAGATGGTACAGGAAACTGAACTTTAGAAGAAAGAGCGGCGTTAGAGAGTTGGAGGTGTCCAAGTGCTGTGGCTGCAACCAATCTGCTGGCTTGGGAATAACTTTAAAGATGTGGAAACCATACCTAACATTTAATGAAGCGTGAGTTCTCACTTCTGTGGGACCCTTCTGGCCCCTGGGCAGTCAGTGCCTTCTCAGTGCATACAATTTCTATAAAAGGACTGAAGACAGTCTAAAGAAGCTGAGCTTCTGGAAACTAATTTGGAAGATTCCAGCTCTCAGAAGTTGAAAGGGCATAAATTCACCGTGCCTGCATCTGGAAAATGTTTTCCTCAAGTGCCAGGGAAGCGGAAAGTCTGCTTATGCGCTATTCATCCAAGAGACTGCTCAAGAGGTCAGTCTTGACAGAGTGACACCCTTGAAAGACTATCACTAGATTAATTTCCTTGATAGACATCCACTTTCTCTAACATCCTCCATTTCTTGTTTCAAAATAGAAATTCTCTCTTTTTATTAGTTGCCATCAGCCTTAAGATAGTTTATAAATTCCTGTGCTTTTCAATCATTCCTGCTCTTGGAGCTGTGTGAATGGGTGAAGGCAGGAGGAGGAAAAGCAAAAAAGGAGATGGAAATGGGGATGGATATCTTCACTCAACTAGCAGAATTACTCTTTCATATTTGCAAGGATTCAATTTTGCATTCTTTGTACTCTGGAATCCTTACAGTAAGACTACAACGGTTTGTACCAAGTAGTTTGTAGCACAGATATCTTTGTTTGAGGACAGATATCTTTCACAGCTCCGGAACAGAGAAATACTGGAACTGCACCACACGCCCCTCTCTGCCCAAAGGCAGGCAGTGAGACTGAGCGGGCAATGCCCACGCAGGTCCCTCCCTGCACGCAAGAAACACGCATGCAGCCAGCAACTGGGATGAAGGGTCACAGCCCGGAGGCAGCATCTCCTCCCTGAGCATCGGTCCTGCTGTAGATGTTCAGGCTGTGCGCACCACCGCCGGAGCAGCGTGGCTGTTGACCACTGCCAGGTTTCCCTAAAGCAGGCCCACAAGAGGGAAGGAAGAAGAACGAAAAGCCTCAGCAATAAGTATGTCCAGGGATGCGCTGTAGCTGTCCCATGCCTGGAGCACAGTGGAAATGAGAATTAGACTCTGCAGTGCTCCTCACCCAATGCATCAGTCAAACGTCACCCCAAGCCAAGCGGCACGCAAGCTGAATGACAAAGATCGGGACATACTTTTTCCCAGTAACTGACAACACATATTCATGAGACACAAAGATCAGGGAAGTTCAGGATTCATTTTACTTTATCTTTTAAAGCCCTCTTCTTTATCTATATCTTCTCACAGAGAGTATTTATTAATCTTTTTTTTTCCTTCTGAATTTTTAGAGCGGTGAAATTGCAGTCAGCAGTTTACTAGTGCTGGCTGCCTATTTGACATGACAATTATATCTCTGCCATAATTCCTCTGAGCCATTTTAATGGATCTATTTGTTTCATCTCAGTGTTCTTAATTTCCTGAATATGTTCAAGTCAAAAAATCGCAGATGTGCTTGCTATCAGCACGACTGCCTGCAACACACGCTGAATGCATTAGAAACACCAACTCGCCACGTAAAAGAAAAACATTACACCACAGAGATAACATTTGTCACCTCGCATTGGTCCTCAACAACAAACAGAGAGAAAATAAAAACTGCGCTGGTTAGGATATCTTATCTGGGCGAAGGCGAAAAACCCAACAACTTTCCATGTTGCTGTCTAGAGCAAAGATTGCTTGCAGATGCTTGGGCTGTTATCCTGCTTCACATCTGAGCAAGTGTTACTGAACGCAATTCAGAAAGGCAGGGGGAAGGGAAAACCCGCCTCCGTTTTTCTTGTAGCAGAATGACAGGCTGCCGGCTGGACACACGCCTGGCAGATGGCATTTCAAAGAGTTTTCATGAACCATCTGGGATGTGTACAATGATTACAGAGCACACTTACAACAAAGCCAGAAGGGCTGCTTCACAAGGAGGGTGGGGGGAGAGGGCGGGCAGAAAGAAAAGAAAACCAAGAGGCGCATAAGCAAACTCGATGACTTTTCCCAGGCACGGGATGCTAAGAATAATCAGCACCTTCCATCCGGAGCTCTTCCACGGCCTGAAACAACTGCTCCTCTACTGTGCAGCGTGTGCGTGCACAGCCCCGCACTATCGCCGGCTGCAAGCTACCGTTGGAGATTTCTGCTGATAAACTCCAAATTGTAATTAAGTCTCCCATTGCTAATGTGACTTAATTATGTACAAAGCATAGTGTGTGTCCTCCCTCCCCCTTTAAACTGCATTTCAGCATCCTTACCACAGGATGGTCATCACTTAATGAGAGGGCCATGGAGATGACTGTACATTTTATCAGAGCTAAGAGCAGATCAGACCACTGCTAATGGCAGAATTAATTGAGCACAATGAGTGCTGCAGACAGCCCAAACAGGAGTTAAGATACTCCACTAGAAAAGGCGAGCCAATCGTATTTAAATACATTAACCTGCCTGCCGTGTTTGCACTGAAATATTAAGTGGCATCAAATCTTCTTGGCATTAGGTAGCAATTTAGCTAATTAATTTAAGCTACATCCCACTGTGTGACTAGCTCAGAATTGCTAATGCTACAACAAGAAGGAACTGGAGGACAAACTGAGTGGTTACCAACTCCTTCTGCACCTTTAATGGTTCCTAAACTTTCACTCTTATTTAGCTAGAATGTCCCAAAACGTATAAAACTAGTTAAGAGACATTAAGTTCACAGGGGAATTGCTCAAGTCTTCTGCAACCAAAGCAGACTTAAGAAAATAAATAGATAAAAATAAGACTACCGGTCAGCATTGCAGGTTTTACCTTCTTTCTTCGTCTGGGGAGGTAAAACTACATATAACATGAGTGGCTCTGATGGTAGGAGAAACGTTTGCCCGGCTGTTGGTTTGGTTATCACACCCAAGCTAGATGCATCCCTGTTTATTCATGCATCACTAATGCTTGGGCCACAGATGAAGGATCTGATCATGGGCTGGAGACACCACCTGAGAAATTGCTTACTGACACAGGTGAGTTTGTGCAAGCAGAGCCCAGTGCTGTACCTAAGCTAACTAAATTAAAGCTTGTCACCCACGCCTAGAATAACTGGACTGTGGCTCAGATGTACTGATGACTGTCAACTACTACTATGAATAATTTAAACACCCATTTAAATGATAAATAGCTGCTGCTGTTGTGTTGACTATCAACCACGCTGACAATTACCCAACATGAGCCTCACTTATAGTATATGTCCAGATTGTTAATACGTGATGCAGGGGCTGTTTAGCTCCTTATCAATCTACCAGGGCCTCATGTTATGCTGTTAATAGCCACTGATACCCTGCTGCTAAATTAATCAGAATCTTGCTTATTGTAATCTAAAAATAAGACTTCAAGGGGGCCGTAGTCACTTCAATTACTTTCTTGTTAAAACAAAAGCAGTCTTGAGCAGTAATTCTGTTACCATGCACCAAAACAGCCCCTAGCAAGTCATTTAGGAGTCGACTTCTCAAGTGCAGAACACCCACGTCTCTCACTTGCAAAGCAATGATTACTGCAAAACTCCTTATCCAGTTTCACTGGCTGGCAGTGGCAATCCAGTGAGCCACCAAAATATAGCTGCTCAAATCGCAAGACATTTGCTTATTTCCACTGACCATCTTCTCTTAAAATGACAGATAATGTGGGAGTTGCACACTCAGAGTAATGATACAGTTGCTACAACCATATTTTTACACAATCTCAGGTCACTGGTGGTTGCCAACGGTGAATGGAACTATAATAAACCAGGTTTTAGTGTGAAGCGTACAGGGATGCTGCTGACTCACAAAGCTGCAATACCAAGCGCTGTTGGGGGGTGTGCTGAGAGCCTGTTTGCAGGCAGGTTAGAAGGAAGGATGCTGTTCTTTCCACTGCTCTTGAAGACTGATATTTGTGTTAATTCACCAAGAAGAGACTGCTCTCATCACCTACACCGAAAAAAAACTTCAGCTGCCAAGAAAGAAACATATGACGAAAACAGCCCCTCTTCCCCCTGCAAGGTGTTTAGAGGTCACCTTCTTCCCTCATGTCACAGGATAATTTGGAGAGCCTGCTTTGGCTCTCCTGCATCCGTCACCTATGGTGCCAGATAACTGGAAGGCAGAGCAAACTCCACAGATCTGCTGATGGCAAGCAGAGAAGGGAAGAGACAGAGACGACCTGGTCTGTCTCCAGAAGAGGCCACTTGATCGGCAGCCAAGCTTCAGGCAGAAATATCTGCAGCACAGTATCAGAAATAGCCTTATCTACATTAACAAAAAATAAAGTGTAACCTATCTGTAAGAAAACATTGTGCACAGAACTACTTCATCTTATTTACTTCTGGGGTTATCCAAACTAAGACTGCTGACTTGGTTTTTTTCAACAGCAGTAGAAGGAATTGTATTTGGACACTGCTATGCTACCCATTATACACGTGTGCGTCCCCACTTACCTATGGTAAGGGGTAAAGGGTAATTTATCGTTGTGAATACATCAAACTATAGAAGCTTCAGAAAGGTCTGGTCTGCTACAAACCAAACATGCTCAACTTATAAATACAATTTTCTCCTGAAACTCAAAACTCAGGAAGCTCATTCTGGGATTTTAAACATTGTCTGTCCCTTCTCCAGCCAGTGACTTGATACCTATAAACCACAAGAATGTGACAAGCATTCAAAGTGTCTCAGTGGCGGAGTAGAAATTCAGTCCAAAGGAGAATGCGGTCTGTCACTAGAAATTAATTCACAGCTCTGTTAATGCTGCATGCGCAGGAACAGATGCTGATTGACTCTTCCTGGCCACGCAGACAACCGCGATAGTAAAAGCAAATTTCTGTCATCGTGGTCAGCAGGAATGACTGATTAAACCCAGAAAACAGCTGACTAAGACAAACTTGTCTTTCTACAGACACATTTCAGAGAGAAATGCATTTTGTGGCTGTGGTCTAAAGTAATTTTTCTTCTACAGGGGGAGATGGGAGGGATTCGTACAAAGAGCTCAGTACCTCTTCCTCCCATCAGCAACACTATGCGGCCAAAGCCCAATCCCACAGCCGCAGCCTGTGAGGATCGCCTCTTGCTCAAAGGACCATGCTGGCCAAGCATACAAGGCATTTAACACATCGTGTCCAGTTGTGTCTCTCGGGTCCTCTCTCTCAAAGAAGTACTGACTGCCCGGAGCCTCCCTGGAGAAATGATTCAGCCAAGCTGCGCACCAACGGCTCGGAGCTTGTGTATACCCTCCAGGCAGCAAGTTATTTTTGTCCCCTTTAAATCTATTTGTGGTATTCCTGTGGCCGTCACTGCCACCGAGTGAGAACATGGATAATCTTCAGCTCATCTATCCTTCTAGAGTTTTGAGGTAGAGAAAGTGGGTTTGTTTTCATTTTATAGCACAAGATCAGCCAGACCCAGGCTCTCAAAGGACGTCAGGAGCCTACTTCTACAGAAATCAGTGGGATTGAGGAAACCCTACAGATCAGGATCAGAGCCTAAGATTAAAAGGAACAAAGATAACTTGCTGCTGTGTTAGGGCTTTGCAAGCTCATTTGTACGTGTCGTGAAACACCATGCTGTGGCTACACAAAGCCAGTTCAGCATGAGGGGGTTCGTTCTCAACTGTAATATCAATTTAAAAGAAAGTGATAATTACTGATAACTAGAAGAAGAAAGGGTACAAAACATGCCACACTCCCCAGGAAAGACACTTTAAAAGACCTGTTTAAGGATCTATGCCAAATATTCAGCAGCACCTCCCGGACCTGGGAAAGGACCACTGATGGTACTACTGCAGTGTGGCACTTGCTAATGCAATTACAACCTCTTCATGTGTCCTTCAGAGCATCCATTTGCTTTCTCCTAAGGAAAAACAGAGTATTCTGGCATCATATAAAACATAAATAATACATGTTCCTGTATTTGCAACAGCAGCAGCTTGCCTTCTGGATCCCTCTCTGAGGGACTGCTGTTACCTCACCAGACACCTGCAGCTGAATCCCTCTCATTTCCTACAAGGTGGGACACCCACCAAGAAGATTAAACTTCATGAACTAATGAGTTTGCCATTAATCCTGCATTCGTGGAGTCCAACTGCATGACATCTGCTAATTTAAATTGTGAACCACTGATGAAAAAGCAAACTATGTACCTCCTTGGTGAGACAACCTTTGCTGTAACTACACACAATTTTATTCTTTCTAATATATGGATTAGTGTAATAAAGTGTAATTTTATAAATCAATAAAGCTGTAGTAATGAGATCGCACTGTAATGTTCTGCTTTTAAATATTGGCACAGAAATGAATGAAAATTGCCATTTGTGTAAGCGTGTATGTGACTTATGGGAAGTGAAATTAGCTGTAAGTAAATTAACCGAGTGATTACATACTTGCATCTATATTCAGTTTCTCTCATATATGCATTTTCAGAAGTCTACATAATGCTACAACCATGACACACCTCTATTTCAAGTGGAGCACCTTTATTCTATGTAAAAATTGTCACGGTTTCAGTAAAAATTTTGTCTATCTTGGAAAAGGCTACAGCTGAAGATGGTAAATTAAATACGTACACTAGATAATTACAGAGCACCCTTATTAGCTCGTTATTTTTAATTCTGTAGATCATTCACTCCGGACTATCTCAACCGAAGCCTAACCTGATCCCTGCAGCGCTTGCTCAGGGCTGCCCCACATCAGCCAGCTCAAACCTTACCAGGCAGAGGGACAGCAGCGCTCCACGCCGCGTGCCCAGAGCAGGTACAGAAAAGCACGATGTGGATTAATACGACTATTCCACACAAATGTGCACAGCCGTACTAAATACAACAGGCCAAAGGTGGGTGGGGGGTCAGTGATTAAAATCTACTTCGAAATAAGTCACAGGAGACCTGGGATGTAGGGCTGCTCCCACACAAACAGCACTTCTCAACAAATACCTCATTGTCTTATTTCTATTTTCGCCTTATAGAAAGTAGTTTATCTGGAGGTACAACCTATCTTCCTCTATATCTGTTTTTTTCGTGGCTACTTACAAAGCCATCTGATTCCTACAAATTGCCAAAGAGAAGGTGCAGCTCAGTCTGAGAGTTTCATAAGTCAAGGGCTAGCACTAAAACCCAGCTGTGAACTGCTCAGCTGAGGCACTCAGCTGCTGAGGAGCAAAACACCCGTCAGCTCCCTGTCAAGTCTGGCTGAGTGGCATACAGTTAAGTCACTGTAGTATCAAAAACTGTCTTTCATTAACTATCGGATCTTCGTGTGGCTCGGTATAAGTTTTGAGTAGGTCATATTTCAGCTGAATCACAGAACAGGTAAAAAAATAAATTACTCTTAATCCTTTTGCTTAATGTTAGAGACAGAAGACTGGGAGGAGAGGGCTTCGGGAAAGGTGAGGGGCCAAGACAGCCCTTGGGACTGAGTGTACTGCAAACTCGGGCAAGATGAATCGCCAAGTCACAGAGCAGAGGGAGACACAGATCAGATACACTGGGTTCACTGGCTTTCCAGGAAAATTTAGGGGTTTTGTAAACATTGCACAATGGTCTTCACCCACCATGAAGTACTGGAGGAATGACCGAGTTTGGTGGAAGACATGCAGTGGAGTCTTGAAGCAGAAATACAGTGAACAAGAACACAACAGTTTTATGTTTGATTTTTAAAATTAAAAAGAAAAATAACTAAAACTTGTTTTGACAATATATGTGAACTATTGTAACCAAAGGAAGAACAACAAAAAAAAAACCAACATATCAGAAACTACTGTTAGCCTTATATGTGTAAATCTTCTCACAGTCAGATTAGCAGTAATTCTTCCCAGGAGCAACACTGCCTGTTTGTTCCCCAGAATGACACTACTCACAAGCTGGTACAATTATTGGAAGGAAAAAACTTCTCTCTTTTCTTTGAAACTTGGATACAAAAAAATTTTAATCAACCTAAAACAAGGTATCGTATTTTCTACTCTACTTCCAGGCTTCAGATGTGTCCTGTCAACAGATATTGCAATTAAGCTCGTAATAAATTGATTATCCATCACAGACCAAACACCTGCAGTATTTCAATTCAGTTTTCATTAAAAAAAAAAGTTTGCTTTTGACAACTGCATACATATGTGCACATATATCCATGAAAAGATATTCTGCACTTTCAAGCTACAGTAATAAAAGGAGATTACTTGATGTCCAATAGCTCAGCTGCTTCAACAAAGATTACTTACCTCCCTTGCTGTTTGTCTTCTGAGGCTGTTTGTACTGCCGAGATAAGTACAACACAATGTGGGTCATCCCTGGTTGGGTGTGATGTAAAACTCCTTCTGTTGATTTTAATTACCCTTCTAGCAGACTTTTAATTTGCCATTAAAAGTCTTCATAAAATACCTCACCTAACAGCATGTGCCTTAAACTAGATAAGTTCATTAGTCCAATCTCTGTAAAATTTCACCATAGAAAGAAATAGTTATATAAAACCTACACATTTATCTCTGAGGCACTGCCCGAAGTTTGTTCAGTGACCACATCCAGTCTACTGAGATGAGAGACCCAAAGAGAGGTTTTTTCCTTTTCCTTTTTTAAAAACAGAACACCGTTCCACCACACCTCTACAGGACATCAATATAGTTACTTAAACCAGTCTTTTTCCCTGAACAACGTACACTGGAGATAGTGTCTCCACGGTATATTTTCTCCCGCCAGCCCAGTGCCATGAAATACTGTAAACCTAATGGACTTCCAGCTGTGTTAACCTCATCAGTCTCTTAGAAAGCCACCACTGTCCTGTGGCTCTTCAGTTTTTGGCTCTGCCCACTGACCAACCCTTGGTTCAGATGGGTTTTGTTCCTTGAGAAATCCTCCTTGACACTTGCTTAGTTGTTTTCCAGCTTGATATGCAATACTGACCGATAAATGCACAGGTATCAGATATAGCAAGAAGTACGCAGACTACAGAACCACACAGTTACGCAGCCATATGGACGCACTTACTGTAAAACTCCAGGGAAGGACTAGAACAGACAGCAAATCTACCCAGCAATATGCGCATTTAGGCACTATTCCCTACTGATCCCGTCCCTTAATTTCACCTGTTCTTCACTGCTACCTATTTCTGCATTTTTTTTCAGCAGCTCTGTATGCACAGCATGCTTTAGTTCTTCATGATTGCTAACACTTTAGCTGGTTTAAAAACATTCTCCTGGTTCACTTTCTGTAATGTTGTGATTAGGTAACTGCTCAGGATGTTGAAAAAATGCCAAACTTTTAGAAGCTGATTGGTGTTTGAGTTTCAGATTCATCCCTATTGATAATTGGAAGCGTTACAATGTGAAAGAAAACAAATACATTAATTTTTATTCTTTTATTACCTCACTGAAATAAAAACTATTAAAATACTTTATTATTTACAGCTCCCTTGCTGTAAATTCCACACCCCCAGCTGTAACACAGAAAAAGCTTATTAATCCTTATAGTTTTGTAAGTGCAATAAAATACCAAAGAAAATGCAAGTTACAATACATTTTCCTCACTTTTAATTGAAACATTCCCTGGTACAGTAAGCCTGCTGGTTAGGTAGCCCGTAACTCTGCATCTTTGCAGCCCGAAGCTAACTGTCGTGCTACTCATAATGTATACAGGCTTCTCCATTTGTTTCATTGCTTTTTCAGTTGTACACAACTAGTAAAATCCATGCCTCCATATCCTGTCATCACCCATGAATTTCATAGGATATACACCCACAGGGTGCTTTACTCTGCCTGTCTGAAGCCAAGCACCGCCCCTATAAAATACTCCAGTGCATAAACTGAGGACAATGACATAGTGTTCGGCTTAAATGGTCTTTGCTTCATTTCATCTGATTACCTCTAGTTATACCTTCTCTCTGTTAAACGTCCCTGTGTAGGCGTTTATAGCTCTGCATTCACACAAAACAATCATTCCATCACATTACACACGCCGTCATTTTATTAGCTTCTTGCAAATCATTTTCTGCAAGGGCCCCAATTTTAAATGCCATTTGAAACTCACTTGCTGGTTTACCAATGCCCTTCTGGTGTTGACTGGCCAACAGACAACACGAGCCATAATGCCAAGCAGCTCCTGCTTTCACTGCGGTGAGTAATTCCAGAGTATCTCCTGGTCCCCACTGTCACTGGTTTGAATCCAACATAAATAAACAGCACACAAAAATTACCCTCGTGCAACTGTCTGGCAGCCCAAACAAAATGAGCTGTTCCTTGTCTTCCGTCCAGTTCCCGACAAACAAAACCACCACCAGGTTTCAGCTTGTACCTGGGTCGGCATCACACCGGGGATGAGGCAGTAATCCTCAAAACCGCATTTACCTCCTCAAATTAGACATGGTTGTGAAGGACATTGTGATCTGGGGTGGTGAGAAGACAGTTTCCCAGAAAACTGCCTTCTCATGCTACTAGATCAGTACACGCCTGGAAAATGAATGCCTGAAAACACACAATCAGAACCAGGCTTTAGAAACACAGCGAGACGAGATTCTCTCAGAAGTACCTGTATGTTATTTGACTTCAATGACAGTCAAGTGATTACCAGAGAGACAGAATGCTTTTCTTCAGGACAAGGATGTCACATAGCAGATAAGACCTTACCAAAAAAATGAAGTTTAAACCTAAACTCCAGCACTTATTTTCAAATTGTGAAGCATTTATCCTTTGACAACTGTACCGAGTCCTTCAGAGGAGTGACGCAGGTGAAACCACCTTGCCAGACAGATGCTGACACAGAACGGCTAATGGCACTTGCTCCAAATCCCCTGCTTAGTTCAAAGCACACAAGTATCCCAACTGCTTCAAGACCAATCTCCATGCTTGGTGTTAAACATGTGCTCAAGCTTCTGCAGGATAGCAGCCTAGGGGCAACAAACATTTTGCGGACCTGAAAAAGAAACACTTTTTTTTTTTCTTGTTCCTAGCTGGGGTTCTGACACAGGGCACTCTGCCGATTTAAGGTGAAGTGTGGTCCCCGCTGCCCGTCATGCTGGCAGCAAGGCTGGCTGGCAATGGTTGTCCCACCTCCCGGCACTGCACGTCCCAGCACCAGGCTGCCAGACCTCACCGGAGGCCCACGCTAGGCTGTGAAGAGCAACGTGCGCTTTCTTCACATCTGCTCTCACGCAGGTGACAACCTGTGGCAGAGCACCATGGCAGTCAGAAAGCCTAGTGACGTCTTACCTGATATCCAGTAAATCCACGAGACACAGTGAATCAGAGCCTTGATTACCAGACTAGCCATTCATTAATCTCTTAGGAGTCTAAATTCCCAGTACGATGACATACAGTTATGTACCTAGATGAAGTCATAAATGAAATATAGCAAAAAAGCTCAAACATCCAAGAGCATGACTAGTGATGTATCATTTCATGACACCAAAAGCACTTTTTTTTTTTAAAGAAACACTTCTCTCACCTTGCGTACGAAGCACTGCAAAAAAGAACCAGAGGGGAATCCCTGCTAACTTCTGTGACTGCAGGGTGAGGGTGACCAAAGCTCAATGGATGTGACCTAATTCAACTGCAGGTATTTTAAATATCTAAATAAAAATAAAATGATCACCCGATCACCCAAAATCCATTAAAAAATCAGAGCAGCTCCCATTTGTCAGTATATTCACTTTCGAAACGCCTTCAGTATGGCTGGAAGATGAAACTGCGCCCATTTTTCAGATGGGTTATGGAGGCACAGAGCAGCCACACCACAGCCCAAGCTCAGAGACAATTAGGAAGCAAAAGAGCAGAAGGTCATTTGTGTCCCATGAGTCTGTGGTTAGCAGACAACGTTTGGGGGCTAATAGTATTAGTTGCTCTGTGATGCGGATCTGTTGAGATAAACGTGACAGCTCTTGGTGATGGCTTCATCAGAGCGAACTGCTGACTCAATGTTTAGGCGTAGCGGCAAGAGCTGTTTATGTACATACACTGAAAAACAACAGATGACTTCTGGAATGAAACACATGGGTAAATTTCTCTCTTGAGGCAATACAAAAGAGCCAAAGTAGCTAAAGCACTTTCCCACAGTGACTGTGCAGTAAATTAGAGCTCTGAGTAGCAATCATCCATTATCCCATATATTTTTAGCAATTCTGAGATTAATAACTGGAAAGAGCCAGTAAAACAGTATTACAAGGAAATATACTTCCTTTTGATGAACTGCCACTCACTCCTTTCAGGTCACTTCATACCTCAACAGAAAATACAAAGTTTGAAACATTCACTACAGCATTTTTCCTACCACTATTGCCATTTGATAAGTTACGCTTTACACTTTCTACATGAATGAATCACATTAATTATTATTTTATAATTTTTTTCTCTCTGACTGTTAAGCCAACTTAAGCTACTTCCAGAGTTGAAGAGGAAAACACAATTATTAACACTTCCAAACATCCATTTGGAAAAACAACCAAGGTGAGGGAAAAACATTGCCATGAGTTGTGAGAAATTATTTTGTCTACTACACAAATACCATCCTCTCCTCTTCTGGCTGTAGCTCTCTTTCGCCTACAAGAACTTTACTTGAGATAGGTCAAGACTGTAAGCAAGTGTATTTTAAAATCACAGCTCTGAGACATTCTTCAAAACACCTAAAAACTCATTAACACTCGTGCTTCCTTGGAGCCACCTCTACCGGGTTAGAACTGCAAGACCTACGGCTCAGAGAGATTCATCTCTCCTCCAGCTCTCTCAGTTATTCCCAGCTCTCCATTAGAGGCCACACAACCGTTATTCAGGGAGCTGAAGCTGCTTTCCTGGATCATTTTACTCAACGGGACCTCATTTATTATTGAAAATAACAGAAATTTGACCTTCCCTGAAGTCCTTTACAGAAGTTCAGACTGCAGGTGAATTTGTCCAACCTGCATAATGCAAGTCAATTCTTACCAGGGTAAAGCAGCATTCAAAGTGAAGGCGGCTGGCAGAGTTGAACCTTTTGTGCATAATTAATGCAACCATTGATCAGCAAGATAAATGCACGAGGATGAACTTCTACACTTTTAAAAAGTCTAACTTTCAAAAAGCCTCTTTGATTAATATAAGTCTCTTGCTACCCCGGACCTAAGTGGGTATTTTCCATGGTGCACCCATCAGCATTGTTCAGCAGAAATGGTTCACAGCAAGTGGTGCCAGTTGTGACTCCTGCTTGTCACAGATCTGGATACAGCGTCTCTCATGGACAGGTAAGTGATTTCCTGGTCTATTCCCCATTTGGTGTGTGCAAGCAATGCCCATTAGCGCCAGTGGGATTTATACATGTGGCCATGAGAAGACACCAACGAAAGCTCAAGCGCTGAAGATATCTACAGGCTATTTGAAATACTACTTCATGATCTTTAGCTTACACTCCTAATCTTTTTGGAAACTGTTGCTACAGAGTTACCACAATGTACGAGTTTATAAATAATAATGAACTGGCATACATGCTAGTCAGGTAGCAATGGTCACAGTATTTATATAACTGGACATAGAAAGCAACTCATTTGCAGCCATCCAGCACTTGCTGTCCCTCTTCCCAAGCCTAACAGTAGCACAAAAAAAAATGAGTTGCTAGTAAGAAGCTTATTTTGTATGCTCTGTACTACAGACACGGGTCAGTAACCTCATGGACTGGCTGATGGGACATGTCTACTTGATGGCATCCTATTTTCCCATACACTGTTCCCATGCAAAGGACTTCAGATTCCTTGGGTGATATTTAAGTATCTAGGTAAAAACTAGATCTTCCAAAATGCTACCCCTACTATAGGACACTTACAGGTAGATTTTTAAGAGTTCAACATCAAAAAATGCAAGCTTGGAGTCTACAGTAGCAGACATTTGGGATAGCCCTAACCTAGCTATTTGTTTTGTTGATGCCAAAACACTGTAAAACTAGTTTGTCTTTGGGGCTGGAGGAGAGCTGAAGGTGAGGTTACTGCAGGAGAGAAAGTGGCCTCTTTCAAGGGCTGTCACAGGCACCTAGCATAGCTTTTCAAACCAGCTCATTCCTTTCCTTCCTAAAAACCAAGATAGACTCACAAAGAGAGACCATCTTAAAAATAATTCTGTGATGTTCAAGACACATAGTTATTGTGATTTTATAACTTTCAGGGCAACACCTTCCCCACTCTCCCCCAGGAAAAAGGCAAGTGTTGAACCAAAGGCACCTACCACCAGGTACCATCAATGGAGAATCCTTGCTCGCAGCTACAATTGGTCGTAATGGTCAGTCTCTTTGAAACCACGAAGGCCAGAAAAACAACTCTACCCATCACACCACTCAGGGATGATGCCTAGGCATAGTCACTCTTGCCTTGAGCTACAGGAATGGACTAAATGACCTCCTTCAAGGTCTCCTCTTAAGTCTGCAAATCACAAGAGCTGGCAACACTGTAATCATGTAGCAGAAATTTCAGGAGGGCAGAGTTGTTCTAAATTATGTCAGAGTTGTAGTAAAGTGTGCTGGTAGAATTAGATTTTTTTTTTTAAAGATATCCAAGCCAACTCATTCATCTGTTTAGAGTATGCCTCTTTTAAATGAGTTTTTACCAAGCGCACAGCTACACTACAGTCACTCGAGGACAGAGCTCGTATTAGCAGCCAAGTATTTATGGATTTGTTAGGGCAGGTGCTGCAGCTTGCCAAGGGCATGAGATTGTGCAACTGGATTATGAGCAACACTCAACTTCAAATACAGCCAAGGACCTTTACCACCTGTGATCAACCCTTACCAGTGTAGACAGAGCCACACGCTCACTTCCACATGCAGGCTTACATAAACTCACTTTGCAGATTAACAGTTCTAAAAGTTTGTGAGATGTCGAGATAAGCACGATGCCACCTGCTCAGCCAGCTCCCACCCCCTCCTCACCTCCAAGTGCCCCTTGCCCTCGCAGTCTGTCTGCACATCACCACCTCCCGCTGCTGGCTCATCCTCACAACACCCCTCCGGGCAGCACAGCCTGCCAGCCCTCAGCAGTTGCATTTGGATTTAAACAATACCAGCTAATTTTAAATGATTTTCTGTATAACCTTGGAAACAGCTGTGTGTGATGATCATGGTTCAGGCAGATAAAAGCTGGTAACAGACAACTGAACGAATATATTTAGAGAGACAGAAAGAGAGAGATGGATGAACCAAAATGCCTTGTACTCTTCAGCGCTCAGCTTTTTGCAGGGCTGCAGTTCTCTGGCTTAGCACATCAGGAGACTATAGCAGAAGGGCTTTTTTTGTTTTTCTTTCATACTAGTTCAAGGAATTCCCCCCTCCCTCACGAACACAGGGTTCTGTCCCTCTCTTGGACATAAACAGGTGAGGCCAGTAGGAAAAAAATCCTGCTTTTCGTATAACTCCAGTTGTGTCAGATTTGTCCCCAACACATATTGAAATTTTTGGAGCTTGTTAGTTGTTAAACCTCTGCTAAATTAGATTTCTCCTTCCTCAGCCCCTTCTGACCCAATGCCAAGGCCGTGGACAACCTCTGTGAGTTCCTCCTAGAGACTGAAATTGCATCTTGTTATAGGTATTTCTGGTAGAAACGTACCCTTGGCCCACATCGAACACATCCATAAGAGTCAAGCTATTCTATCTTTCAAATGCTTAACTTGGACCTTGGGATAAGGTCTCAACCTTCTCACAAACCGAGGGATGAGAACTCCAGGAGGAGACACCTCTCTCGCACAGGCTGCAGGAACACTGGACCATAATGCCACTTCCACCTACTTCTTCCACTAAGTAGTAAACGGCTACAGCAGATGCCAGTTCCTACACCCTCATATTCTGCTTCAAGACACACCTCCTGTCACCACCAAAGCAAACGGAAGACCAAATCTGTCACATGGACAGTACTGACTTCTCTGCCTTAAGAAGCAGGTCTACTTAAACTTGTCAGGTCATCCAGACATGAAGATATTCTTGGTGATCAAATCCTGGAAGACTATTTTTTTCTCTCCTTAGACAACCTGAAGGAAGAGCAAAGTTGGTTAACTCCCCCTCTGAGAGCTAGCTTGGTCCACATGCAAAGATTAAAGAGCAGAATGCGTCCAGGTCTGTGTGATGGGTTCACACCTCAGGAAAGCGTAAGAGAATGCCAGGGCTATGCTCATCACTTCTGGAAAAAGAGAGCCTTTGTCAGTCACCACGAGCTTCCTAGGGGAAGTTTCTAGCTCATCTTCAATGCATTCCCTTCCTTACTTTGCGCACCTCCACACGCTACATATCGTGATTTTGTGGATGCTGAAGTTGTGCAATATAAATAAGGCTGTTTTACAGGGGTCACTCATTTCCTACAGCCCAAGCTCAGAAGCAGAGCAAGTTTGTCATCAGACATCAGCGTACTAAAGACCTGTCATCGCTTCCTAGGCAACAAATTTCATGAAGGTCTCGTATGAACGGCCTCCCACCTTTGCCTCTCTCCTTGTGCATCTCCCAAAGGGAAGACAAACAGTCAATACTCAATTACTTTCATAAAATTACAAATCTCCACTGCTCTGCATGTTTCACCTCCCAGCTCAGTGAAAATAAGCACGACATGATTGCACGAGTCTATGTCCCTACAACCATGCAAATAAGAACTGTGAGGCAGAACAGGAATGCATGACCCCTTCAAAGCTCTGCTGACACATGAGTCTGGGATTCATTATCACCTCTGGAGTTTACACCACTGTATGCTATAATTAGACGTGTGTCAGAAGTCAGGCAGAGCATTGCAACCATCACCGGTCATTCCGCTGGTACGAGTATGATAACCAGCACAGCATGAGGTAGAACTCTTATCTGAGTTCTTAAAGACAGACTAAGCCCCACGCTCTTCTGCTGCTTGAAAAAGACCATACTGCATGTTTTAAAAGAACATCAGGCTGGTTCATACTGCAGAGGCCCCAGGAACCTAGGTTAATGCCAGCCTCCTGCCCTTAATTCATGTTCTTGCAATTGGGGCTGGGCGTAAGGTGAGGAAGAGAGCAGACGGTGCAGCGAGAAAAAGGGTTAAAAATGCCACTAAAATCTTAAAGAAAAACCGTGAAAAGCTGACCTTTGTAAAACAGACTCACACGTGAAGTGCCATTTTCTTAACTGATTAAATACATATAAAAGTTTTTATACAACTGTATTATTAGATTGTTAAATACATATACTCCAGTGTTTCCTGGAGTAGAACAGCTCTGCAGGAGTCATTCCTCACCCTTAGTAAATATTCACTACATTTTGGCACACTTGTGACAAACTGCACCCCACACCTATTTCTTTTCCCTTTGTTGAACCAACCTGCAAATCCCTCTGCATTTCTGCACGATTGATCTTATCACAGACGTTCACTAACTTCAGCTGCTTAACACTTTTACAAAAATGCAATCGATCCCAGTTAGTAACAAGCTTTCTAAATGGGAGAGAAAGGTTTATTGCTTTATGCTCAAACTCTGCAGGCTGTTGCACGCTTTCCAGCCTGACAGTGAGCAAAGCCCAAGTCAAACAACGCGTTCACACAACTGACGTCCCAATTGTAGTCTACTGAACTCAGCAGTATACAAGTGGAGGAATTATTTGTTCTGGGTTTCTCTAACTGCTTAAAGGCTGATTGCACACACTTTATCTCTCACCTCGGGAAATACTATAAAGCTAAACTGAGTTTTTATATCCACATTTCAGGATACTGAAAATACGGGGCTGTACTAGAAATGCTGACATTACCCAGTTATGGTGGTGCAACCTCTCTACCATAATTTCGTACAGTTGGAGATAATAAGCACTGCTGATTCAGGAGGAATCTCTGATTGGGCTGGAAAATGGCGAAGTGTTGGAAAATCTGTTTCCTGAGTGGCAACAGCAGGCCTGAAGAGCATAAAGGGAGGAGCAGAGTTGGTAAGGAAATAACAACAAAGTCCAATCATGAATCCTTAGAGATGCTCTTACTCCTTTTATTGTTCATGTGATTGCAAGAGATCTAAAGGACTCGTGCTAAAGGACTTCAGGGCTTGTGCTAAAAGGACATTGCAAGTTACCTGGAGGTATGTGCAGCACAGGTGGGAGGGGAAGGTCTGATTACGCGACTGAGATAGCAGGCACCCAGTCGAGAGAACACAGAGCACTGATTTTGAAAAGAACTGTGTTCCTTCCTGACCTCTTAAAAATCAAAAACTTTTAAAGTGTCTCAATTCTAGCACCAAAAATAAAGGTACACAGAAAAAAAAAAACAAAACCCACAACACACATGATACTACATTAAAACTGTTTGAACAACTTGAAAAAAATTGCCTTGAAATCTCTGATGGTATATGGAAAAGAAGCCTATTCAAACTCCTTCAAAGACCAATTTCTGTTTAAAGAGGGACAAGGTCTTTCCCTCCTTCCTCCTCTTTTTACTTTGCTTGGGAGGCAGGGGGGAAGGGAAGGAAGAGACAAGACTTTTGGTGAAAACTGTTCAGTGTTTTCCTGTACCCCTTTTCTCTTACCAGATCTCATTTTTTAAATATTTACATAATAATTTTCCCACAAAATGTGAATTTTCTCAAAAAATGCTTGTTTGATTGATACCAAAAGTTCCAAATGTGACGCTGTGATTGGCTCTAATTACTATTAATAAACGCATAATGACTGTTGATAAGATTAACAAACCGTTCCAAAAATTTGTTACCATATTCGCTCTACAGCACAAACTCCAAATTAACAGTAATGCCAGCAGGCTATAAATACTCCCAGATTAACAAAATGGAAGCAGTTCATACAAGGATGAGCTTGAATTTTGCAAAGCAAAATACCTGCGCCAATATTTATCATAAAAGAAAAAAGGTGTTAAGTTAGTATTTGTCTAGCACGGGGTATTATGGCAACAGGTACAGGGGCTCTGCAACATTTACCCTGAAGGAGTGAATGTTATAAGCTGGTGGAGCACAACACCCTTACCCATAAAATGGGCCAGAGGAGCTAAGCAGCTGAGCGCTCCCTCACCACCTGCTCTCTAGCCCCATCCCGGCTCAGATACACGGAACAAGAGCCCTACCGGTGTGACAGCCGGGCTCTGCTGAGCCAGGGGCAAAGCCTGCAGGGAGCCGGGCCAAGCAGCCCCCCACAGTACCTGTTCGAGCATCGCCCTCGCTCATCTGATAACCTCGTCCCTCGGCGCCGTGTCACCAACAGGGTGGGGAGGAGGGTGCTTCCCTTGGCCGCTCCCAGCGAGATGCCAGGAATCACAGCACCCGCACACCCGGCAGCGCTGCCTCTTTGCTCCCCGACGGCAGAGAGCCCACAGCAGCCCCTGTCCCTGGGTACAAACTGGTCCCTGTCTCCTTCCCACCTCCCTCGGTGAACCTATCCCACTCCCAACCCCAGCAGCTCCGTCTGCCCAGCCTCCCGGCATCACCTACAGCTCCACAGGAGAGGTCAGGGAGGGAATACACACTTTCTGGTTGGCTTCCCATTTGCCTGATGCCCTAAGGCACTTCCAATTTAATAAGTATTTCTTTTTAAAGTTAGTGGAATTGAAATAAATCCATACTGTTTGCCAATTTCCAGCTTATGTAATCAAAGTCAACTGTGCATTCACAAATTCCTCCCTTCTTTGCAAGCTAATCTGACAGTAGCGGGGCAGGGAATGTAACGGGGGAAAAAAAAAAAAATCTCCTGTGGTACCGTCTTGATTTCCCCAGAAAAATAAAATGCCTTCAGTTTATAATGGCCTGGTAATGAATTAAACATTTTGAAATCCGTAAAGGAACCTCAATAATAAGATCTTTAAAAACTGCAGACACAGTCAAAGGAAAGGGAAAAAAAGAAGCAGCAATATGCTTGAAATTAAGTGGAGACAAATCACTACGACACAGTTATGGTGAAGCAAAGCAATAGGCACACCAGGGAAAGGGAAGCGAATCCACTCACCAGCCCAAGTTCACACATGCAGCATCTGCTTCCATCAGACACTAAATAACACAAAGTTACTGCAGCTACAGCTTTGTTCACTTATCAAAAAGACCTAAGTGGAGTTTTAATATACAGAAATATCACAGTTTTAAAACCTTTTGTTTGGGAGCTCCCTGGTTAAATAAAAGTCTATCAGTCCACTATGCTGGGAGGTGCTGAGATCCAGACACTTGCATGGCTTAAAATGGCTGCAGCATTTCAAGGCTTCTGTAACTTCTTGTACACAACACCACGGAGCACAAGAGAGGGGTCTCTTTCCTGGCTATACACTATTTTAATTTTAACAAAGCCAACATAATTAGTCCCATGAGCACCCCTCCAGTAACAGCTTCGACTCCCAGCACCAGCGAGCTGTATGCTATGCAGTAATTATGCTACCAAGCTGTCAGAGCCTCCTTATCTGCATGCAAATTAGTTCATATGCTATACATCTGCTATAATGACAGTATTAAACCAAGAATTTTTTAATGAAGCTATCCTCTTTATAGCAACATAGCACAATTACTTTATTAACATATTGCACATCTATGTCTGTAACTGCTCCCAGTCAAATAGCCAAATTTTCCATTCCCCCCTACAACAAGATTTTCTTCACTTCTCTCCCTATATCTGTACACACTTACAAAGAACAAGCACGGGAATTTCTGAGCTACCTCTGTACAACACCACTGCTTCATTGTTCCTGGGGAAGCACCGCGCCAAATACCATTAAGCGTGACTAGGTGAATAAATACTCCCATAACGCTCCAAAAGGTTAGGAGATGAAACAGTAATAACCAAATCAGCAGCTGTTCGCTCCCAGCCTTGACATCAATCACCACCTCCCGCCGACTACCGACTGCCGGCACCACAGCCAAACGGCGGCTGGAGGGGGCCCGCCACCCCGCGTCCACCCCGCACGCACGGACGCCGAAAAGAGATGTGTCGAGCAAAGCAGCAAGCGCGAGGCGAGAAAAACCTTCATAAGAGAGGAGTGGGCAGCGCAGAGCCAGCGTCTGGGAGGGCTCCTGCCTGGACAAGGCATGGCGGTGGCAGCCCCGCCGCGGCGAGGCCTTCGGGGACGGTGGGAGATGCGAGGGCGAGATGGAGATCCCACAGCGCGGCTGCCGCCCGCACCCCCGCCTCCGCCCCTCGCTGCATCTGCGGCGTGTCGGCGCTCCGCTCCGCCGGAGAAGCATCCTCGCCCTTCCGAAACACGCAGCAGCGCTTCAAAACCCATCGGCATCAGCCCTCGGCCCCAGCCCACTTTCAAACATCGGTGTCGGGAAAGTTTGGTGGTTTCTCGGTCCCAGAGCTTTTTTCCAGTTTGGTTTTTGGAAGAGGTATGCAATTCTCTACAAGGCTCATTTACAGTAACTAACCTCAAAGAATAAAATCCCTAGAAGATTTGACTAAGTTTGCTTGTGTGTATTTTACGAGTTGTTCTCTTCATTACATCGTGAGCAACTGCTCAGTTCTTTTACAGTTTAAAAGAAAAAAAAACAAAACACACACAGAAAGGTATCTGATCATCCCTAAACCTTTAATAAATCCTTACACCTATTTCTCAAACAAACACTTCATTTTAGGTCTATTTTTAACCTTCCATCTTGTACTACCACAAGGCACTGGTGCTCTGCGGGAGCTGCCAGGGAGCTGTGCCCCAGCCTTCTTCCCTGAACCCAGCCAGTCACCTCTCCAGGGTAATAAGGAAAGGTGATTTCTAATTTAGATTTTTGGACCTTGCATCACTTATTTGATCTGACACAGTTTGTTTATACTTCCAACCAACTGGTTACTTTTTGAAAGCCTGCTTGGGAATACAGCCGTTGCACTTTACAGGCATCCTGCACCAGCAGGAACAAAGGCACGTGGAAGTGGAAAAAAAAACCAAACAACAAAAAAAACCTTTTCCCCTTTTCATTTTATATTTCCCCAAGTACCAGAAAGGTGTGGATAGGTCCCAGCCAAAGTTTCAGCACTGCTTTGTTCTTGATGCAAATCATCTCTTTCATCAATTATCTCCAAGCCGTTCACAAACGCGACTGCCGTTTCAAAGCCACGAGGAGATAGGTGAGAATTACCATGGACAGCACAAAGAAGTTCAAATACGAAGCGAATCCAAATCTTCTCTTAAAACCTATATTTACAGCTTCAGTAAAGCCCTGAGTACCGACACCACAGTGCATAAAACAACAAATAAAAAAGCTAGGGAAAGACACAGAGCAACGCTTCTTTCTCCCCCACAAAAGCTTGTTTTATTTTTGTCAGCATAACCTGCAGTTTGCTGGGTTTCTGCGAGATCAAATATTTGATCAGTTTGTGAAAGAGATGATATTATGTGTCTGCCTGAGGGAACAGGTCACTGGATTTCATGACCCTGGAGTTTACTCCAGCCCTTGGTTCCCCTGAGAAAAGTATTAAATGACCCTTTTCCTTGGGGAGAAGAGAAAACAAAATCAGACTATATCATAGTCCTCCCGCAGCTACTAACAAGATCCTCTGTAGCCTTTGACACCACCTCATGAAATAATGCAACACAAGCCATCTTATTAGCACTCAGTGTGCACCTAACCAAACGGACTGTATTTTCAGAGCAGCCAGTCGTGCAAGGAGCAGCTCAGTCTCATCTGCCAGAAATCTCTTCCATTGCTGTTCTGTCATTTAAATCTCTTCTGTACTGCTGCTGTTAAGGCTGAACTCCATTGTCCCTTAATGTCCACCAAAAAAACCTGTCGTTAGCTGCAGCAGGACTTGGGTTATGTCCTGGAGGTGGCATCTATCTCACCTAGCTTTCGAGGCTGACAAGGTAGACATCTCAAACGGAACTAGTGCTTCAGGCTCCGCTTGCTCTCAACAACGAGACACAAACACCGTCATCCACAGCACCGCTTAGCTCAACGACCACCTTATGATGAGCTGAGCTGCACGCCAGGAGCATCAGTTTCTGTTTATTGGCCTTAAAGGGCTTCTCGAGCATTAGCTCAGATGTTGATATCTGCAGTCAGGTGAGATGAATGCTACCTCAGCAGCATAACCAACGCAGCGACACCAACCCAGTGTCACCAGCCCTGTTTCCAGTGGCACTGAATTTTGGTGTCTATCCCTGCTTTCTGTTCTTATTACCATAAGCCCTTCTGTACTTCACCCAACAGCCTCAGCTTCTTCATCCTATCCCTAGGATTGCCCAGGCAGCCTTCCCTCCCTCTTCCATCTCTTCTCCTGTCTCTCTGCACACTCCTTCCAAACCGGATAGGTTTTTTCAGGCTCACTTGTACATTCCCCAGCACCTCCCTCATGAGTGCCCCAGACATGCTGGCTGCTTGCCACACGGCAGGTTCTCCCCAGTCGCATTTTCATGATATACTACAGGTCAGATCTCTTCCTAAGACAGAAGCAGCACTTTCTGCTGTCTCTTAACCTTCTGAAGGTTTCTTCCATCAACTGAATCAACCATGAACCTCTGCCTGTGGCTTGGCAGCTGAGTTACCTTTGCCTGCTTACATTTTTGTTGCATTATTAAAAAAGAAATTCTGCCATCATCACAGTAATCTGCTGGAAAATAAAACCACATGAAAAACACCTGCAAGGTGTGCTATTTTAGATGGGACTGCTAATGTAGGTCAAGTTTTAGTTTAAAAAATCCAAGCGATACAATTTGGAATAGGAAAGTTCTCCTCTGGGTTGCATCTGTGCTTATTAAGAAACCTCTTATGAATTCTGAATTTTGACTCTATCCACTATTGTCTTTTAAAAGAAAATCACACAAGCATATGCAATGTGTGTTCCCTGATTTCAACAAGCCAAATCTATGCTTGCAGCTCATACATTTTGAGTGATATTCATGAAAATCGAGATTATTCTTTCACACTTAAAAAAAAAAAAAAAAAAAA
>Ga0065711_1027059_pt1 | contig 54939 bp, 21 predicted proteins | sample Hoacrofraction12_FD_59098 | JGI IMG/M metagenome (GOLD analysis project Ga0065711, IMG submission 59098) | Hoatzin crop microbial communities from Cojedes, Venezuela - Epithelial fraction 12 v2 (version 2) | ecosystem: Host-associated > Birds > Digestive system > Esophagus > Crop | place... | reverse complement strand
GCTGCCCCCTCCCTGGAAGTGTTCAAGGCCAGGTTGGATGGAGCTCTGAGCAACCTGGTCTAGTGGAAGATGTCCCTGCTCATGGCAGGGCGGTTGAAACTAGATGATCATTAAGGTCCCTTCCAACCCTTACTATTCTATGATTTCATGATTCTATGATTCCTTTTTCTCTAGGAGCTGCATCTTTGAAGGAAAAACAATGAGATTCCTTCTTTGAAAGACAAGCGTGACAGCAGTGCCTGTCTTCACCCCTGCTTTCCAGAAAAAGGGTGTAACATTTCCTAGGGCTGTTTATTCATTGCTTCCTCCTGTGGATCTGTGGTTTTTGTTCCTGGTTCAAAGTTCCCAGTCTTCTCCAGGCAGTTAGAGGAGCCTGGATGTTTAATTCTGAGTCTGATTTCCACTCTGGAAGTTTGTTAAAGAAAAAAGAGTTTTAGGTTCTTACAAATAGCTGTACTTCCACGGCTGAGAGGGCAGCACTGGCAGAGTGAAGCAGAGAAAAAAGGAGAAAGACAAAACTATCAGTTAGGGCACTGCTACCAGAAGAAATGTCTCCACAATTACAATCTAAGTCTGATTGATTTCAAATGCTTATCTATCTTTAGATGACTAAACACCTTTTAAAAGCCTGCTTGCTAAACATTTTTTGTAGTCACTAGTGAACAAAAACACTCTCAAGATGACTAGTTTTTCAGATTCTAAATATCTGTGAAAATTATTAGTATGATTAAATCAAACACAAAAGATAACGAAGACACACTGTTTCTGAAAGGAAACCTCCAGATGGGAAATGTCCTATATCTAAAAGGAGGAGCAATACTAGCAAGTCTGCACACCTTGCTGTATGAGTAACACAGCACCAGTTTGAGCGTGCCTACAGATGTACAGGGAGCAGTGGACTTGAACATGACTAGAGCATTTCAGAAAACATTTAGATAATCATTGTCCTGCTTCCAGCCTGCAGCCTTTATGTTCTCTCCATGGTGTTCTCACCAGGGCAAACTATGCACCACAGGTCATATTTTTCTAGCTTACCCTTAGGCGTGCAGAGCACTTCTTCAGTCCTTGAAGATTCATCAATAGCTCATGGAAATAGAGGAGGTAGTTAATGCTGTTTCTCTCACTCTCTTGATTCTGAAATAAGCCTAGATGAATAGTTTGGACTTCAGACCTGAATTCCAGGTGAATGACGTGATCAGTGAGGTGATTCCCATCCTAGATCATGGACTGGGCTGGCACAGAACATGTTCTAACTCTTTCCTAACATGTGGTGGCAGGCTGCCACTTTATTGCATCAGTCTGTTAGCATTCACAGGACTTGTGGCAGTGTCACAGCTTAGCCCATGGTCAATGTGAATGCAACGGAGAGGAAATGAGACTCTAAAGCAAAATTTAACATAATGATTCTTCAGTATTCTCACTGGAAACCAACCACTGAAGGTCACCTTTGCTTTTCCTGAAAATTATGTGCGACTTGCTAGTTTTCAGGCTTATTTATAACAAGCAACTTACACTGTGTAGAAGAGCACTGTAAAACTGTAACTTGTGCTATGTATTTTTCTTTTGCAGAACAGCCCACAGAAATATCTTAAAATTTTATGATCAGCAACTGTTAAGAATTATAATGTCTCTGAACAAAGCAGTTTCTCTACTGTTTTATTAGTGCCCTCAGTTTTCCCTGTTTACAAATTTTCGAAGAACTCTTTGATTCTTAGACCTTGAACAGATATTGATTAATATAGGCACTCTAATTTTAATATAGGCACTCTAATTTCAGTGACATTAAATTTCACTGAATTTATATTTGTTGTCAGTTGAATTTATATCAGCTTCTGGTCTTGCATAACCTCCGTTGTGTGAATGATGGAAAAAGCTCAAATAGCCAAATTTTCTTTCTAATAAGGGCCATTTGGAATAAGCAAGATAGCTTATAGACTAAAACAAGAATAATACAGAATTTAAAGCTAAGCTGAACAGAGTTGATAGTATTAAGATGAGTTTTATAAATCCTAAGGTAGATCTGCACAAAAATTGTAGTAACAGTGTATATTAAGTTCAGTTTCTTAACTTAAAGACAGTAAAAAAAAAAATATCTTCCCTCTGGCTTCTGCGTGACAAAAAATTATTATTTTTTTTTATGCTTAAGTGAATGATCCCAAGTAGTTACTTTACAAAATACTGTTGAAAACTTCAGATACTTTTTCTCCTATGGTCAGCGGTGGAAAGAGGTCACCATAAAAATTCTGCAGTGCTCTGTGCAAGGACCTCTGCTGTTCAAGGTGTTTGTAAATGACATGGGAAAGGTGTGTGAGAAAGTTTGATGAATACAAAATATTTCAGAGTAGAAAAGATAAAAGACAACAGTGAGGAATGGTAGAAAGATTTTATAAGAATTAGTAAATAGTCAGTAAATTAAGGAATGAAATTCTATGGTAGTAAACATACTGTGAAACACATGGGGAAAAATAAATCCCAGCTTCATATATAAATAGGATTGAGATTTTAGGGTTATGACAGTTCCATGCAAGCGCCAGTCCAGTGATCATTACTGATCAAAACCAAATAAAATACTATTAATGAGTAGAGAAAAAAAGAGTGAACTAATAATAGAAAGCCATTTGCCCAAGACCATGGCTCTGCTATGTCTTGAACACTGTGTGCCATTCTGGTCTCCTCATCTTAAAGACAGAACTGGGAGTAGAACCAAGAAGGCTTCAGAAAAGGCCAGAAAGGAAATTCAAATGTACAGCTATAGAATGACTTCTGCACAAGGGATTATTCGTGTGACCCAGGAGGATGGTACTTAAGGCTGGAAAAGTGATCAATGTTTGTTTACTACCATGAATAGCTATAGCTGAGGCATGTACTGGTGGGCTAGAAGGAGGTTTTTTATGTAGCTAGAAATCATAAAATTTTTCACTCACTGGTATTTGTAGAAAAAATATGAAAAGTGTAGCAGCAAAGAGAAGTAATGAGGACAATGGGAAATCTGGATAGAGACTGAATTTTCCATTTGGAGAACAGAGGTTTCTCCAAAGAAGGTGGCAGGAATCAGGTTCAAAACAAACAGTAAGAGGGAGTAGAGCTGTGGAACTCATTGCTGAAGGATGTCATGCAGGTTAAAAGTTTACGTAAGATCAGAGTGGACAAATGCACAGAAGAGCAGTGTACTGAGAGTTACTGAAATGGAAAACACAAACAGAAACAGTATCTAGCAGAGGAAACTAGAGATATTTGACAGATGGGAAGAAATTAGGGGAGTATCGTATGCTTGCCATGTTCTTGCTCTTCTCTAGGCATCTCTTGCAGCTGCTATCGGAGACAGAATGTTTTTCTAAATGACTCTTTGGTTTGATCCTACATAGCTACTTTTGTGTTCTCTTTTGACACAGTAGATCAGGATTTACTGTTCCCTTCATCAGATTCATCCGAGTTTGCAGTTTTTGATCGACCAATCCACATCCTTATTCTTTTCATGTCATGTAACAAAAAGGCTTGTAACTTAAAAGCAGAGGTCTGCTTCTGTGAAATATTGTGTGTGGTTTTCTGTGTTTGTCCTCCCTTTCTGAAGTACCAGTTTGTAACAGATACAAATTCTTCACTGTGTTTTACTCCCCACTGTTACTATCATATCTTCATTAATTTTCGTTCTCAGTTTCTTTGTTTATGGTCAAGTTTCTGTAGAATTTTGGCTATGACATGTCTGGAAATTATTCACTGAATAAAATATTTCCATGCTACTAGTAACTTTGTACAGTGTGGAGACAGGTACAGGAAGAAAAATTCATCAAAGTAGAACAGCAAATTAGGTCTAGATTTTCCTTTACCCATTGCATAAACAGGTTTAATACGGGGAACCTGGATCCAGCTAAAACTTTCTGAGTGCTGTCCTGCCTTGATAATGGTCTAGTTTCTAGTTATGTCTATAAGTAGTCTCCTACCAATGCTGTATCTGAGTTATCTGACCGAGGAAATAAAATTCTGAGTTCTTTTACACAAAGCATATGCAAACACAGTGCTGCCAAATTCTTACGGTGCTGTGCCGGCAAAAATGATCTTGGTTTTGATTAGTTATTTACCTGAAGAGAGACATTTGCTACCTTGAGTATTAGATTGTTTGTTTACATTTTCATTTGCCCTCAAGTAGTCATACATTCAGAGGAATAAATACATAACTTCTAAACCAATACTGTAATTATAGATAATGAACTGTAATAGAGCTAGAATGAAGGGGAAAGAGTGAGAAATCAAGAGACATTCTGTACCTCTTTGAATGACTATTTTTTTAAATCTCAAATTGATCAGTCTTAAATTAATGTTAATACACCTATGGCTGATTTTACACGGAGAAGAGGGCCTAAATAACCACTTGAGGCCTTCATGGCCTTATGCCTTTTCAACTCTGTTTTCTCTGCTCTAAATGTTCAGGTTTGACCTGGCAAAGCATTCAGAGCTCAGTGTCTTGAATGAGAACTCCAGTATTTCTGAGACAAATAAATTGTCTGTCCTTTAGGAAGTCCTAAAGGAACTACACATATTCATTAAAATACGTTTAATGATGTTAAACACCATAATAAAAAGTTCTTCACCCTCAAAAAGGAGGATACAGAATGAGAGGAGTATTCTATTTTAATGGAGTAAAAAATGAATTGCAGATGAATTCCTGCTTCTTTTTTATGATGCTTTGGGATATTGTGCCCAATGAAACCACTGTCTTTGCTCCTTCCTAGAAGCAGCAGAAGACATGGAATAACAATTTGTCATTATTTGTTGGAAAAGAGTTACCAGGCAGTCAGTTCCCTTTTGATATCAGTAAACTTTACCAGGTAGTGGAAATTCACACTTCCCATTAAATGTACAAGACCGGAACTGAAGGTCAGTCTGCCGTGCTTACTGAGTGCTTTCCCACTTTGTAGTATTGGATAAGCATTTCTAAATCTTTTTGGTCCTTACTGTTGTTCTATACAGACAATGCTGACATCATTCAAAACTGATTCCAGCTATGCAATTGTGGAGGAAATCCGTCTCCTCAGCCCTTTTGCAGCATTGATACATTGCGCTGTAATGGTGTTGTGGATTAATCCCGGTGGGCAGCCAAGCACCACACAGCTGCTTGCTCACTTACTCCCCTTCTCTAGTGGGACGGGGGAAGAGGAAAGGAAGAATAAAAGCAGGAAAACTTTGGAGCCAAGACAAAACAAAAATTTAATCGGTGAAGAATAAGTGGAAGCAGAGAGAAGAAAACAAAACAAAACAAGTGATGCAAAGGCAACACTCATCACTTCCCGTGGGTAGAGTGATGCCCAGCAAGTTCCTGAGCAAAAGATGGCTAACCTGCCCTAAAGCCCCCTCTTTTCCTTTTAATTGATGAGCATGATGTTATATTGCATGGAATACATATTTGTCTAGCTCAGGACATCTGCTGTCAGAGTTTAACCTGGCAGCTGGCAACTAAGCACTAAACAGCTACTCGCTCACCCTTTCCCTTCCCCTTGCCACCAGGATGGGGAAAAGGACAAAAGAGGAAATGTGTGGGTTGAGGTAAAGACAGTTGAAGGAGACAACAAATGAAAAATGCTATTAGGAAATGTGTGGGTTGAGGTAAAGACAGTTGAAGGAGACAACAAATGAAAAACGCTATTAGTAGTACTACTGCTGGTGATAACAGTAATAATAATGAATATGCAAACCAAACTATATACAATACAACGTTCTCAGCACCCGATGACCAATTCACAGTGAGTTCCCAAGCAGCAATCATGGAACCTGGAAATCATGAATTTTGCTACATTCCCAAAAATGTTCAAACTCTCAGACAAGGGAGGATTCAAACTCATGGAAATGAGTGAGAAAGAGAGCTTCCCTGCCCCAACCCCCACTCATAAACTGAGCACGACATCCGTGATGTGGAATATTTCCATTGGCCAGCTTGGATTAGCTGCCTGGCTGTGCTCCCTCCCAGCTCCTGCACACCTGCTCGTTAGTTCAATACTGGAAAACTGGAAAAAGTCCTTAATTTCACAGCGACAGCTGAAAACATCAGTATTATCAACATTCTTCTCATACTAAATCCAAAATACAGCAGCTGCTGGAGGGAAAATTAACTATATCGCAGCCAAAACCAGGACATCTGATCAGTTGTGCGCTCTCCCAATCTATCGCGCCCCTCCCCCCTCCCAATCTGTTTGCTTGGAGGACCAAAAGGGAAATAGAGAAGGCCTTGATGCTGTGTAAACACTGTTCAGCAAGAGTTAGAACATTAGTGTGTTATCAGTGTTTTAGTCAAAAATTGAATCCACAGCACCATCTGAGCTGCTATGAGAAAAATTAACTCTATCCTAGCCAGGCCTACTACAAGTGGGCCAAACTTCTCAGTGTTTCATCTAGGAGTGGCACTTGGTTGTGGAGAAGAAGGCAACTCTGAAATTTCGTGAACTAATTGACAAGGTAGGGCATGCAAATTTCTGAATTATATGCAAATATACTCAAGTAAAAGGATGAAAAAACCACCACAGAATCTAGGGTGTTCAGTGTTTTAGTTCTCCATTACCCATTTTAAACAGGCTCTTTTTTCACGCACTGCTAAAATAGGTCTATGTTTCAGTAAGTTAGTTTTCACACTGCTAAGTGCAAAATCTCATGGATTTGCATATTTCCTGTATTATTGCAGCCTTGTAGTTGGAAAGAAGAGAAAAGGAAGAAAATCATGGATTAGTTAATGTGAAAATAACTGCTGCATTTGCAGAAATTCTATTACACAGCAATGCTCTGTATTATTGGGTGTGCAAGTCTCAGAGGATACATATAGCTACTTTCAATAGCACATAGTATACTAACAGTAGATGAAAAAGCATTTGGCTGGAAAATGTTAGTGAATAGCAATGAATTCTAGAGCTATTTCATTAACCCTTGTGGGCTGTTTTGTCTAGTGCTTACAAAGACACTTGGCTAGGGAGGCCTTTAATCATGAGTGCAGTCAGTTATTCACACCGAAAATCACAAACAGAGGTCTCGGGGCTAACTACATGACCACAAGTCTTTCAGGTATTACAAAATCGATGACAGTAACAATCAATTGTATTTGTTAGATCAGGTATGAAGCAGTACAACGTGCATGGAATCTGAATCATCCATTTCCATGAAATATACTAGCTTTCAAAAAAACACATGTATTGGATCAGTCACCAACTATTTCAGAAGATACCTGCTTCCTTTCCTCAGTATTCAGTTTTATACATCTGAAAAAGAGAGACCTTCCCTTTAAAAAGTTTTTATAGCATTACATTTTGTTACATGGACCTTGTAGTGTAATCCTATGAAATGTAAATAATTGCATGCAGAAGGGAAAACAAAGGAAAAACAAGCTGTGAGCAAAGAAAAATATAGTAGTAAGCAATCTGTATCCTACCTACAGATTGCAGGTACACTCGCTCTGCTAGCTAACTGCTTATATTCGTAGCAGGTTGACAGATTCATGCTAGACAGGCACATTTTTCCTTTTAACCACATTTCTCTTCTTATTTTGCACTCCTTCCCCATATGCCACAGAAAAATTCTATTTGGAGTCACTTTCTCTCTCCCTGTGACATCTTCATTGCTGCTTCATTAACTAGTGCACCATCAGTGCATTTTATTACAGCTTCTCTCCCGGCTCACTGTGTTGATGTTAAGATGGAGCTACAAACTGTCAAAATGCTAGTCTATGTTCTAATCCTTGCTTCAGTTCAAAAAAGGAGAAACTAATCTCTTTGGCACAATCCTAAAAAAACCCCATATTATATCTATTATGCTTACTGGCCCACCAACCTGAAATGCACTGGGGAGTTATAGTGTGGGATGTGACAGCTTTATTTACCTTCTTCTTTACTGTGAAAGGCTTGGGGCATACCTCTTAGGTAATCAGTGTATTAAGACAATTTAGACTGATTTTATGTATGTGTCTTCAACTGACCTTGAAAACGTACTGAAGTTAATGAAAGCATGCTTCAATTTCGTGATTGTTAGGAAATGAAAAGGCCATGCTGTGATAGATGTCCTCTGTGACATATACCTCCAGTTGTACCAGTAGGGAGGGGCCACTATTTAAATACTAGCTGGTTTGCAGTGCATTTCTTAGGTTGCGAATACATGCAGTACATTTTTAAGTGAAGAGAAAGTTATAACTGCAAGTACTATAGGAGCATGTAAATCAGTGTGAGACGATAGAGGAATAAACCAGGTATATTCAGAATCTCCTATACAGCTTTGAAAAAGGAAATAAGAAGCTTGATGGCCTTTTCAGAGCAGTCCAAATATTACAAAATGTGGGATTGTGTCTGGTGCAAATTTTTAGGGGGAATGAGATGAAGGGTGGTGTTCTTCACATCCACCCGCTGCCCCAAGCCAATTCCAGCCCTCCCTGCTACGCTCTGTCAGAGCTCTCTTCTAGTGCTGTATGTTAGACAGCGGTGAGGCTGCATCTGTTCTCTGTTTTCCACACAATTAAGGCAAAGAGAAAAAATATAAATAAGACAAATTGCTCTGACACTGAATTCTGTGAAAAACTGTCTGAAGTTTATGATTTTGTAGGAACTTAGTACAAGATTTTATCTTTTATTTTTAATGTGATTTTGCTGTATTTTTTTATTACTACTTTTCTAATACTAATCATATGTGGCCCTGTTTTTCTTGTAAATACACAAATGGCTTTCTGTCTTGCACAGATCATTTGTTGTTTTGGGGAGGAAGATGTGAAAAGAGAACTGAAGTGAGGAAGAAGAAATGCATGTCGTACTAGATACAGGCAAGGCAAATCAGTAACTAATCTTTAAGGGACTGTAAGCAATGACTGTGACCCCTCTTGCTTTAATTGAGTTACAGCACACAGTATGTACAGCTGCCAACAAAAAACTCATTAAAATTTTCGTTATTCTATTATTTATATTGTAGTTGTGACTGAAGATCCCAGGCAAGAACACAGACCAATGGGCACTCATAAAAGGACTAGTGAAATTCTCATACTATTATTAGATTTATAATGACATGGACTCTAAACATGGTCAGGTTGACACCACCAAGACAGGACCCTGACAGTGGACTCCAGAGCAGCAAAAATAAATGAATGTGACTGTGATAGTGGAAGGCACAGTAACTTTGCAGAGAGAACATTCAAGCAAGAGTACCTCACTCTGAGATGAGAAACGTCTGGTGAAAGCCACATACAGACTGAAGGATGACAGGGTTTTGTACCTTAGTTTTCGCAGTACTTCATTACATAATTATTACTTACAGGCGCCATAACAGAAGTAGCTTTCAGGAAGAAGAATGAAGTGAATGGCTGGGATTAAATCTGAAGGCCGGTGTAAAAGACTGGAAAAGGAGAATTAAGTAACAGCTACTTGGAGAGAAGAGGAAAACAGACATTTCTGTTTTGTTAGACTCAGTACAGAGACATAATTTTATTTTACAGATAAATATTCTCTATGATTTTGAAACCTGATCATTTTGGTCTCAGGTGGGAATGATGGGTTTTGTATTACACATCTCAATATATCCTTTCTTTCTTCTTCCCTTCTTTCTTTTTCAGGTTACCTGTGCAAATTTAACAAATGGAGGAAAAACAGAACTTCTAAAATCAGGAAACTCCAAATCCACACTAAAGCACATATGGACAGAAAGTAGCAAAGACTTGTCCATCAGTCGACTGCTGTCACAGACTTTTCGTGGAAAGGAAAATGATACAGATTTGGACCTGCGATATGATGCCCCAGAAACTTATTCTGAGCAAGATCTCTGGGACTGGCTGAGGAACTCCACAGATCTGCAAGAGCCTCGGCCCAGAGCAAAGAGACGGCCCATCGTCAAGACTGGGAAATTTAAGAAAATGTTTGGCTGGGGCGATTTTCATTCCAACATCAAGACTGTGAAGCTAAATCTGTTAATAACAGGGAAAATCGTTGACCATGGCAATGGGACGTTTAGTGTTTACTTCAGGCATAACTCCACTGGTCAAGGGAATGTATCTGTGAGCCTAGTGCCCCCTACAAAAATAGTGGAGTTTGACTTGGCACAACAGACGGTGATTGATGCCAAAGATTCCAAGTCCTTTAACTGTCGAATCGAGTACGAAAAGGTTGACAAGGCTACCAAGAACACACTCTGCAACTATGACCCTTCAAAAACCTGTTACCAGGAGCAGACCCAGAGCCATGTGTCATGGCTTTGCTCCAAGCCCTTTAAAGTAATCTGTATTTACATTTCCTTTTATAGTACAGATTATAAACTAGTACAGAAGGTGTGTCCTGATTACAACTACCACAGTGATACACCCTACTTCCCATCAGGGTGAGGACCAACATCTGTCTGAGACTGAAGCCTGGGGAATAAAAGAGGTCGTATGACAGGGCTGTAACCTCAAGGAGGAAGGCCACACCTATTGCCTGGAATGTGTCTACCTGCTGCTGATGATGTCAAATGGCTGCAAATATGTTAGTGGAAAACAAACTAATGTAATTTTTGCCCAGTCAGCTCCGTGTATCAATCTAGTTGTAAATCACTATGGATTTGAAATAAAACCATACACATACACAGAGACACACTCTTTTCAGCTCACATCTATTGAGATTCCTGTTAAGAGAGCTTTCATTGTCTGATATCTAAGGTTTCAGGATAACCTATCATCAAGCAAAATGGATTAACTAGACAGAGAATGGTTTCTAACGCAGACTGTTATGGAAATCTCTTTGAAAGTCCTTTGAGTACACGCCAATCAATAATCCCCACTCATGCATTCTACTGCTTGGAGTAGCTGTACTGGTAAATAATACCGTAGGAGTAAATACTTGTTAAAATGGGAAAAATGTGTGTGTAGAGCTCAGTAATCCTTATTATGTGAACACAGGAAAGCATTGTGACTTTTTTCCAGCATACAGCAGGCACATTCGAGGTGGTGTTAGGTGGCTCTTTTTCCGTGGAACGAGCCTGTTACTAGTAAAGATGGGCAAACATTTGGAATTTACATGTGAGCAGACATTCTGGTTTCATGTTTCTCTGACTCTTTAAGCTCTGATTCTTTAAACCTGGTTGAGTGTAGGCCAGCATAGCTACTTAAAAACTCTCCAGCAGATCTCTAAGAAGGAAAATACCTGGCGGAGAACATGTAAGTTAAAAGTGGCTGTCATCTTTATTACAAAATATTGTAACAAATTCAATATCCTAGTCTTCATTTGTATGAATGGTTTGTATTGTACATAATTTAACCAGTGTTATTTGAGCTGCTTATTACTATTAACTTGTAATTGTCTCTCTGCTTGTTATTGGTTAAAAACAATCAAAGAAATGAGGAATCCATTCTATCAATGTAGCTGTAAACTCCATTAAAAGACAGAACTATGTACAAAGCATTTATTCAGCTAAAGTATTGTTGAAAGCTATACATATACGACATTACAGTCTGTCTGTATTTAGATATTTTATTTCCAGAGAAAAAAATGAACTGTACATAAAAATAAAAAATCTTAAAGTTGAGTTTCATTATGTACTGTGTAGATAGTAGTTTAAATGGTCTGACAAGTGGAAAACACTCCAAGTCTGACATGGTTTTCCATCTTATCTCTTTACATATGTACATTTATCTACATATATTTACAAATCTCTGTGTGTGCATGTTTGTGTGTGTACATGTACGTGTATGAGTATGTGTGCAAATACATACGGACATATATGTAGAATATATAAAAAATTATTGGGCCCTATTCCTAGCAAGCAGATCTCGTTACTGAAGGGTCTTGCTAACTTGAGTGGAAGCCCCCACTCAGATAAGAAACTACAGGAGCAGGGCTTTCTTTAAAATGATTCATTGTCGTTTAGAAGTGGGGAAACATGGAGCCACTCTCTGCGTACACAGGCTTGCCTTTGCCTTAATTCTAGCCTCCTCTGAGGCAGTGGTCTCTCTTTATGAAACGAAGAGATCCCTTTTTATGGTACGAAGGAATTTTCTTCCTACAAACAAAAAGCTCATAGCTTTTATATATTTTTTTTCTGTATAGTGGCATACTTTACCCCAGCATCCAGATAACCAGCAACTATAACAAGTCCATGCATAAAAGAAGGCTGCCCAAAGAACTCAGTATTTCAGCTCTTATCTTTCAGCATTGTCGTTCCTGGCAATGCTGCCTTCCCCCTTCCATCCTCACTGCCAGGTTCTGTGCTCTTGTGTCAAAGCTGTGAATGCAGATATGGGTCAGCTTCCAAACATGCACAGCATCACTTCTCCAGAGTCCCAATAAACACTCCACTAATGTTTCAAGAAGTGAGAAGTTTGAAACAGTTTCCAGTTGTGGACCTCTCTTGGTGAAATGTGCAGAGCCTAGATGAGAATGAAACAAAACAAACGGGTAACATTACCGACAAATAAATATTTTCCCGTTCGTGTACGAGTAGAAGAGGAGACTTCTGCATTATATTGCTTTGGCTCCTTTGAACAGATATGCTTGTGGGAATTTCTTCATTATATGTGACATTTTCCAGGACCACCTTCTGACCCTGGACCCTGTGTAGATTTGGAGAAAGAAATGGCCCAAGCCATACAGTCCAGACTCTGATCTCATTCAGGAATATGCTGAGATATTATTTTTTTTTTCTTTGACAGGAATTGTGATTATACTGGTAGTGTTTCCTCATTTGTGCTCCATAGAAAGTAACTGTTCTGAATATAAACCATAAAGTAGTTTGTGCTATGACTAAGACTAAAATCTTGGCTCAGTTAAAGTCAATGGGAATTTTGCTGTTGAGTTCAACACAGATTTCCACTTAATAATATGTAGAATTCCAGTGTTAAATATGATTATCAGTCTTAGCAATCTGTATTACAATGGAGCATTACATGCTTTGTGTTGCCATTTATATTTCTGAAAAATGGATGTGAAATATTATCACTGGTACAGTCTTATTATTTTCTTTATTTTTTAAAACTTCCCATAAATATATGAATTATATACATTCTGGTCATGTATGTAGTTCTTTATTATTTTTTCAAGTGCCATCCATACAAAAAGAAATTATTCATCATACAATTGTTTTGATATTTTTAATTGCCGAAGTTGGTACTTTATCTGCCTCCGTCACAATGTCATATTTGTTATTCTTCGTAAGCATTGTTGAGTTTGAACTCGGAAGAGTTCTTTTGGATGTCTGATTGTGAAACAGTGATCTAATATAAAAAATATATGTCATTTGCTAGTTAATTGCATTTAATTCAGTCTCTTTGGGAGATATTTTGTGTTTGTCAATTATGTTTAAGAATGTTTTTGGTTTTGCTGTTTGAAACAGGAATGTAATGAACACGAATGTGTTAATTTGGTTAAACAGTGTATGCATGGGTATCTGGGTCTTGCACATGAACAATGCCTTAAATAGGCCAGGTGAATTTTGCCTCACTATAACTTGCTAATTCTAGACGTAATAAAAATGTGTATCTCTAAAGCTATATTTTTAGGATTAAAGAAGGTTGAGTTATTTATTTTTAAGAAAAGAAAAGACTGGTTTTGCTCACTTTTTTTAAAAAAAAACCAACATTTGAAACATGATTTCTGTCTTATTTTCACTACATAAAGAAGACACAAACAAGGATATTTTAATGAAACCAATTATTCCTGTGGCAAAAAATCATGGATCATGCACTTGAGTAAAGATCAGTATATTAAACTTGCCTTGGATGGGTCAGTTATAAAACTTATGTGTCAGCTTCTGTGCTTTTTAAAGAAGGAATCCAGGATATAGGAAACAAGTGGTTTTACATTGCAAAAGTCACTGAATAAAATTCTAAGCAGTGATGGAAAGCTGGAGGACTTTCACTTGTTAGTTTTATCAAAATACTTCAGCATGGGACAAAAAATATACTTTCTTCCCTCCTTATGAAATCATTCATAAAGTTTTATCCCTTTCTCCCCTGTTCTCAGGTTTGCATGGATGGTAAGGAAACTAACAAATTAATCTTTACAAAGCCCTTGTCTTTTAAAGTTTCCCTCACTTAAAAAGCATGACATCAGAAAGTGTTGAAATTTGCTGTACTAATTTACAATGAACTAAGAAATATTCAAACTCCATTTATTGGAGAGCAGAATTGAAGTCTCGTAGTGTTCTGATGCATGTTAGCCTAGAGATTTAAGTAACACTACTCTAGGAATTTAGTCAGAGGGCAATTTTACTGTAATTAAATCACCACATCCTCATGCATTTTGAGTCCTATGCTGTAACTTGGAATCCTGTAGGAATATCATAAACTCTTTTGCAAATGATGTGCTAGAGAATTATGGAGGAAAACAGGGATTACAAAATATCTGCTACTTTTACAGAAAAAACAACCTAAAGCTTAGGCATCTGAAATAAAGAATTATATTTCACCAGAAGACACTGAACTGCAGTCTTAGCATCCTATGAGTCCTCCATATCCTTCCATCACAGAGGTGATCAAACTGCACTTGACTGCATCTAGAAATGGCAAAGAATCTTGTCTCTAGTGATCTGTACTTGATTCTGTGTTTAACATTGCCAGAGAGCCCATACAGCTGCATCAAGGATCTGTTGTACTAGGAGTTGTATCATACAGAAAAGTGTATACGTTACCTATTCAGTTTTGATGCCAAGAACTCCCAATTTTCAAAACAGTGTACTGCAGAGTTCTTGTAAATCAAGTGTGTATGAATTTGAAGCATATTTTAATGAAATTATTTGTTTTTAAAAAAATATGCACAGTTCTCAGAAAAGTACTATTTTTCAATACTCATATATACCTCAATGACGTACAAGCATTCCTGACCCTTTGCAAAACTTCTGATTCCACTGTATCAGTCTGGAATCCATGAGAAGCAAAGTAACTGAATCATTTTGCACATATATTTAGAAATGGAAACCTTGACAGTCATTTATATTGAAGTCCTTTGATGAGTTACCCAGTTACCACTCTATTATATGAGTATGAATACTATTTCCAAAAACATTTTGACAGTGGAAGCACAGACTATTGCCTAATAAAAGGTATTTTTCTTTTTCTTTTTTTTTTTTTTTCTTATGGACAGGCAACATTTTACTGAAATTATGCTGAAGACCACAGATTAATTAATCTTCTAGGTAAATTTGAGAATGCTGGTATCTATGGATAACATTAACCCTTTTTGCTGTTCGTGAAAGGAGAACTCATTAAAATTAAACTGTCATTTGTAAAGATACAGTAAATTGCAGAACTGTGTGAATATTGTCTTTCCTTGGGTAGTACCTGCCTGACAATATGGTCTAATATATGTAGCATGATCCCTCCAAAAGTGTTGATACATTCTATGGATATAAAGAAAATCTTTTCCTTGTTTTCTACATTCCCTGCTAATTAGTTAAAGTACTGTCATAACCAAAACTATCAAGAATATTGTTTTGTTTTGTAAAGCAGTTTATTTTCTCTCTGGAACATATCTTTACAATATTTTTATTCTGTTTAAAGGGTACAGCTGGTGGATCTCTGCTCCAGCTTGGACTGATGTCCTGTGCATAGTATACATGATTTTAAATCCCTTATCTTAGTTTACCTATGGGATAAAGAAATAAATGTAGTTTTTTGTAGGTATTTTAGATCAGGAGCAAATGAATGACTCAAACTTTAAGAGAGCTTTAGTCTCTGGTCAAGATAGATAGAATTTGAGAAGATGGACCATGTGTGAGGTTTATGCCTAGTTCAAAGTGTACTTCAGCCATGTAGCAGGCAGAGAGATTGCTGGCAGGGAAGGCTTTAGTGGTCTGTGAAATGAACTTCTGCCTGTTATTAACAGGATATTAGAGGGACCAAAAAAATTTTTATAAAGTTGAAACAGTTCATACACTTCAATGATGATGTGGAAATTAGCCATTTTTAAAAAGTAAATCAGATACTTTGTCCAGTATTTTACGGAAGCACTGCTGAGATCCTTGGAAAAGCCCAGTGTAGTTACAGAACTGTTCATTGTAGAAAATAAGTAAAGCCAATGTTGGCAGAGGCATAAATAACATGAAACCTTCAATTCCTCTTCTAGGTCACAGTAAACCAAAAGTGGGATGCAAAAGCCTACTTAGAATCGGGTAACCTGAGGAAAAATGAGGTTACTTATGGAGTGTGAATAAAAAGGTCATATTCTTACAGTATCCAGTAGCAATAGTTGTGGTGAAATTATTATGCCATATTTATGAAACATCTTTGAATTTCTTAGGTAGAAGTATTTTGACTAGTCATAGAGCAGGGAGGTCTTGAGAATAAAGCTAGAATTTTTTGCAAGGAAGTTTCAATAATTGCAACATATTCTCTCCAGTGACAAATACTCTGGACGCCATCCTACTGGAGACTGCTAATGGAGAATGGAACAGAAATAACAGAGCTGGACTGGCAGGGTCTGTGGTGATCTTGCATTCATGACAGTTTTATTTGATTGGAGTTTTTTGTTTTTGTTTATAGGAAAAGCATTTACCTAACAATCATTCAGTTTAACCTTCCAACTGTGAAGTTTGCTTATAAACTGTATGAAAGGGACTGATATGCAGGTGTATGACATTAAGCACACTGGTCTTTATTTTACTAATGACCTGTAGGTCAACCCCAGTTAAGAACGTGGCAAACTGTAGCAACACAACTTGTGTGTCAATGAGACTTTAACAAGGACATTCCCAAATGGATCTTCCCTGACTAAGGAGCAATTAATAAAAACTTTTAGCTCATGAACTTCCATATGTTAGCTTACAGTCCTTCAGAAAATAGGCATAATAATCTCTGTTGTATATCTGGTGCAGCTTTGGACTGTGTTTTTGTCAAGGGTTTACCAGTATTTTCTGGTACTAACTCCATCGGTATTATGGGTTGATAATATCTCCTCTGCATATCAGAGACTTACTGGTTGACCACCATTTCTTTCATCAAAACTGTTCCAGTAAGAAACATTTTATTATGTAATCTCTCCCTCTAACAATGAAGTCTTATCTTAAACTTTTTCTAACATTGTTCTACAAGTGTCAAGTAAATTTCTACTTTTTTTCCCTGCAGAGTATAGTGTTATTGATTTTAGATACGTGAAAGAATTTTTTTCCTCCTATTGAGGTTAAAAGCATACCTTTCATTCATTCATGGGAATCTTACAAATATTCTCCAGCTAGATAATTTTGCTAGTTATATAAATATTATATATACAGCTGCCTTTCATTAACCACTCCAGAAGAACTGTATTGGTCTTTTCAGAACAAGTCCCCTTTCCTCACTCTCTATTACAGTTAAACACTTCAAATGAATGCAATATTGTAGATGGAATCCCAATGATAAAGGGTCTTATCACCTTTCTCTAAATAAATGCCTCCACGTTCAAAGTTCCAATGGTCTCTTTCAGGTCTCAAACTGCAAAAAAGTTCTAATGAGCTCTCCACTGCAATTTTTAATAGAAATGGCAAACCTCAATTATACTGCTTTCCAGTGCTCTTTCTCATTCACCATTTGAGTTTTGAAGTAACAGTCTTCAAATATCTTAGTAGCCACTTTCCTACACCAGTATTTTCTGCAGCTCTACCTCTTTAGGCCTATTTTTAACAGGTTACTAAACTTACAGGTGTAAGAATCATCTGTGAACTTCATCAGCAAATTACTTAGACTTGCTTCGAGATTGCTGCTGTGATGTCATATGTAAGAAATGATTTATTCTTTACTGACTAATTTCTGGTGTGCTTTCTTTCCCATTTGATGTGTTTTTTCTTACTCTACTTTTTTGTGCAAAGCCATCTTGCCAGGTTCAGATCACTTGGGAGTAGTGCTCCACACTAATGTGTTTCATAGATAGGAGTGGATGAGATATATAACTACACATTTTATTGAAAATGAGCTAATGAGATGATTGTGTTAAGGAATTTAGAAAAAGTAAGTAAAAAAGGGCAGTGGTACTTATAGTTAATACTCAGGTAAAAATTAAGTTTGCCATAAAAAAATAAGTACTTTATTCATAGGGCTGGGAACTGATGTAGAGAAAGTTGTTTTCTGTAAGTGTCTAAATATCACTAAAAGGCAAAGTGATTTGCTTGGAGGTAGAACAAATCAGTAATAGCATTTCACAAAATTTCTAGTAAATACATACTATTTCCATTTAGTTTCCTGCTATTTCTTGTATATTTCTAGGTAGCAGGCTAATATTCTGTTCTTTCCACCTTCTCTTATTCTCCCACAGATACTGACATTATGTTTAAAAAGGCTGTACATTGTGTTCCTTTTGTTACTCTGCTATGGCTTAGAACATCTGATGGCTTGTTGCCAGGAGAAGGCAACTAACTTTCTGTTATCCCCTTTCATGTTTTGAATTTGCAAATTTCCAGAACTTTCAGTTTAACCAGTTGGCATATGTTAAATTTACTCTCCAGTCTTTCCCTAGCAGGTACTGCTTTTTTATCTCCCAGTTTTAGATCTTTTCCATCTGCTGTCTTTGTTGAAGAGCTATGCGGTCAACTCAGACTTCTTTTTTTAGGTAAACTGGATCCTAATAGAAGATGTGTTGAATCCATTATAACATGCAAGCTGTAAATTCAGTACAGAACTTGTTCAGCAATACAGATTGTATATGGATAACCAGGAGGCACAGAGAACATCAATATTTGCTTAAATAATAAAATGGAAATGAATAAGAAAATAACACATATCAATATAAGCATAATTTTACATATATTTGTAAATATAATGTTTATTTATTAATCTTTTCAATGATAAGTATGATATCTAATCTCTTCTTACATGCAGAGAGTACAAGGAAGGTAAGTTAGATGAGACACTGAAAACTGGGCAGTAAATGATCAGACATAAAATTAAAGTCACAAAATTAAAGTCCCGGTAACTTGCTCTCAGGCTTCAATCAATAGACGTTGCTGCCCTGCAGCCAATTGCAAAGAATATATTTGAGCCAAGCACAGGCCACTAGAAGGTCTACATTTTAACGCGACTGTTAGATCTGAAGAGATAAACGAAAGGGCATTGCAAAACTGTCTAATTCTGAGCTCCTGCCCAGAACGTTTCAAGAATGCTTAGACCACACTTAAAGATGTTTGTCTAAACTATGAATTGTTTTTAGGACTCTTCAGTGTGCTTGATTCCTTATTCTCCCAAGTAATCTGGCCCAAAACTCAGCCACTATTTCTCAAGCCATATATTCTTGTGCCTTTTCCCCAGGGGAAGCTGCGCTTGAAGTGTCTCACTTTCTTTCTTGCTCTCACTCCTGTTAGAAATGAAAGTAATAAACCAATTTCCCCTCAATCTCATTGTGAACTGCTCTTGTACCCCTCAGGATGGTATACCCCAGTGCTTCCAAACTGCTAGTATCGAAAATCACCATTGCAAATGAAATGATTATTTCCTTCCAAATCCCCTTGGACTGAAAAAAATGAACAGGAAATTTTTTTACAGCATTCTTTTACATGTTAGAAGGCTGTTACCAGACCCAGCCACCAGTCATAGTTTTTCTAGACTAAGCAGTCTCAGTTCTTACAGCGTATTTGACTGCATTCCTATGACTCCTCTAAAACTTTCTTACCCTTTCAAATGTGGAACCCCACAGAAAGTAGACTATTCTGGCTGATGTCTTGCCAACAGTGAGCAAACCAGAATGTGAGTAATTGTCTACTGTTTCTTTCTATATGCTAGTAACAGTGTTGTATGTAATACCAATATCATACCAATATTTTTCATTGTTTATTACTGACTATGCTGGTTATGCTGACTACTGCTTGCTTATGCAGTAATGTTGCCCAGCCTGTAATTTCACATTTTCTATTTGTGCATTTGATTTTTTCTGCCTAAGATAGTATTTAAACTGGTAAATTGCAGTAAGATAGGGTACAAGTTTATAGCACACTAGCTTCTCTATGCCACCTTCCACTGTGGATACTTGTAGCCTGCACTAATGCTGGCTCTGTGCAACTTGTGGAGTAGACGACATCACACAGAGCTACACTTACTGCTTAGAAAAAGTGTCAGCGTGAAAAGTTAGTACGCAGCAGCAAGCGTACTGTAAATTCATGCTTTAGTTTGCTGTACTAACCTGCGTGTGTAGACAAGACCCAAGACTAGTACACTGCACTTGTCTCTTTTGCATTTCCTGTTATTGATTTCAGACCATTCCCCCCATTTATCAAGATGATTTTGGTATTCAGTAATGTATCCCTCTCCTCTCCTTTTCTCTTTCAAAGTTACAACATCAGCTTTTCATATTCTTTAATGATACTGTAAATCATTGCAAGATGGCACAGGTGAGGTCTTAACATTGCCAGAATAACCAGGTCGGTACTTCTACTGTTACAGTTTTTAGACTACAATCACACAAGTTTAAAGAAATGATTATTTGGGGACTAAACAGGAGACTCACCAGATTATTCACCAGAAGAGATAGCTTCCACGTGTTGAGGGAATGAGATGCTTTTATCGTTTACCTGCTTTTGGGAGGAAAGAAGGTCGTAAACTTTAAAACTTAAGTAGATTTTTGTGTGTAAAGTCAAGGTGGAAAAGTGTTTCTCTTGGAACTAGCCACAATTAATAAAGGCCTAATACCTTCTCATATTAATGAATGAAATAATTCTTCAGAGAAGGATATCTGTAGTCTCTTAGGGATTTACGCTGACAGTTCCTAATGGATTAGAAGTAGCCATTACCTCTGGCCTGTTAGTTTGTGTGTGTTGCAAATATGGTCTTAGCCTGAATCAGATGTTCCAGTTTGGGAAAATTGCATTTGTATAACTCTAAGGCAAGCTGCTACATTTTAATGGGCACCACATGACTAAGAGAAGCTATGCAAGGTTGCATTATATGTTAAAACTACTATCTCACCAAAACAAATATTTTAACTTTATAAATATTATTCCATTTTAACCATCATTAATTTTGTTAATTTAGCTTTAAACCAAATTTGATCCTCTTTATAAAATTTTACCTACAATTATTCACAAGACAAAACCCACCGATGGCTACTCTTTACAGTTTTTTACTATTACCTGTCAGCTGTCTGTTTACCTCTGGTTCTAAAGTAGCTATCATAACGTGGAGTAGCTTCATGTGAACACTAAGGTTCAAGTCTTATTGGTTGCTTGCAAGCAGAGACAGACTTTGCCAGTGGTCTGATCTGAAAGAATGTAAGGAGGAAGACACATAGGTGTATTAAAATACTCTCCTGTGCTAATAAACTTCTGTGACAGGTTTAAATGCGAGAACATCACAGAGGTGATACCGTTGGACAGCTTTTGGGCTGGAAGGAGGTAAGTCCGCAGGTTAAGTGAAGTCATTTCAAGCCTGGCTGTAAAAGGATACATGAACAAATTTGTGGAGCCTGGACTGGAACCAAGGAAGTGATTTCATTTAACACTGGTCTTGTTTCTGCAGATTGCTGGCAGAAGAATTTCTCCAAATACTCAGTCTTATCTTTTTCTCTGAATCAAATCTCGTGACAGCTGCATTGTAAGCTGAATCAACCCTCAGTCCTTTCTTTCCTTCAAAGAACTGAACAAAGATCTACCTTTTAAAATATACAGGGTTCATTCTCACTATTCCTATGAGAACCACCTGGTTACAACACTTGCCTAGAAAGTGGAGTATGTGAATTTAGTTCTCTGAATTCTCTAACACTACGATTCCTCTTCTCTTCTGTTCTGTGTGCTCTGAAAAGACCTACCAGATCGAACACTTCCAAGGATTTGAGAAGAGAAATACCTCAGGCTTATGCATATGTTAGGTATTCAAATGTTCATTGTCATCAGTACTTAAGCAGAGTAGGAACTTTCAAGAGTCCTGGAGTTTTGTTGTTCAAAACTTTGAGAAGTGTAGATTTTACCTCCTCTCCTGATAATAGACAACAGCTGAACAAGGGTGATTTTGGTTTGAAGTCTCTTGGGGAAGGGGGTCTGGCCATTCGAGGTCACTGGTTAGTCATTGGCTAAGCAAGAATTTTGTGAAATTTTGGGTTCAGTGTCATAAAGACAAGCCTGATGGACTTCAAGGTGTATGTGTCCATCTGTGAACCTAACCTCTACAGCTTATTTAAACAGAGGAAAGGCCATTTAGGTTGTGATGGAGGGCAGAGTCTCTCTCTGCTTATTCACTGATAGGTCAATATACTCAGAGTTTATTTGCGGTGTTGTTCACTGTTAGGACTAAAATAACAATTATTCTCAGCTGCCTCACAGCCTGACCAGCATAAATTGGCTCATTTCCTGCAGAAATGCTGTCAGAGGTGGGTTCTTCCACTCTTCAATTATTTATATTTCTGTTGTTATTAGTGCTGTCAACCACCATCCTAAGTATGAGACAGTGTGGAACCTTGCCTCTGTAAGGACTATGCTGCTGCGAGGAGAAAATGACTGCTGAGCAGCTGTTCCACGTAGCACCGCACCAGCTCTTGCATCCATACAGTCTATTCTCACTCATGCTGCTTCCCTCTATTCAAAGAAGGAATACAGATATGCCTCCTTTACCTACCCATGACCATTTCTGCATGCCCGGTGTGAAGATTCTCACACTTTCTTCTGTACCCTTCACCACTACTCTAGGAAATTATGTAAGGGCCTTTGTTGCACATGTTCCACTTGAAGAGAAGCCATTCTACTGAGAGATGACAAGATTTCTTCATTTACAATTACAGATCATTGTTCTGAAGTTTCTGAAAAGAGCTGTTGAAGAGCATCATTATTGCCAATCTTTTCTTTGCAAGTTTGAACTATCATATGCCCTTAGTGTATTGAAAAGATCATGTACAGACAATCTGAATCACAAAGAGCAGTTTTGAAGGTCTGTGGACTGAAAATAAATTGCTGGTTATAGAAGATTTGACTGTAAACTCTGTCTGTCTGCCAGTCATTTGAAGTAACCTAACTGGACATCATCTGCAAATGGGTACAGCGTGTTTGATTTAAGAGCTGATATTTTCTTTTGTGTGTATTTTCAACCATGGAATGAGTTATCATGCTCTAGCATTTCACTGTTCAGACAAGTCACATTGCATCATTTTCACAAAGATCATAGTTGCAAGGTCAAATTTACACTCTGAGGGATTCACGCCTTGAAAGTATTCACACTGGGTCAGTTTTTTGTCTGTATTTCCCGTCGTTCTTTGCTTAAATAAAAACGTTGACATGATTCAAAGTACTCAGTTTTGGAGCAGTCTCAAACGCATACTTGATTGTTCATGTGACACCTAGCTTCAAGCCCACTGAAATCTGTGACAAGATTCACACTGGAGTCACTGGATTTTCTGTCAGGATTTTAGAGACTACCACAACCCAAAGATATCACTGGCTACATAAAGTTGTAACTGTCTCACAGACTAATATTACTGAATGCTCTCAATGAGATGGACAAGATAGTTGAATCAGTCTTTCCGTTCTCTGTTTTTGAGAGGCAAGACCTAGTCAGTGGATATTTTACTTCGTAGCTTGTCTTCCTCATCTTCAAAATTAAACACCCAGGGAACATAAAGAGTGTGGTCTTGATACTGCAACAGAAACAGTCCTACAGAAGGTTCTGTGTCCCTTCAGACCATTGTGAAAAGAGGAATGGAACTATTGCTTTTTGACATTTTTCATACGGGTATTTATTTATTGCTTACTATTTACTACTTACTACTTACATAATGGGATCTGTGATCTCAGTCACTGTGCAGCCACAAACATGGACAGGCCCTGCCTTAAAAACTAGCTAAACTCAGATGGCAGCCTGAAGGTGTGTATTATGGATGATAAAAAGGAAGGTTAGGAAGAGGAGGAAAAGGAGACATGGAAATACTGCCTAGTATCTCAAAACTATCTAAATGCTGCTGCACCCTGTTGCTAGGACAAAATGTGTATCTCATAAGTATGATCTGAATTGGCCTCATCAAACACCTGATACCTTTTAGGCTAGTAAAATGAAAGCCTCAAGGACAAGCATATGGGTATACAGTAAAGGAAAACTCAAGAGAAGAGCAATAGAATAACTTTGAAAAAGAGTAGATAGACCCTCAGTTCTATGTCTCTTTTGTTTTACACATCTGTTTTCTGTACCCCTTCACCCGATGGGTCTTCCCGTCCCAAGATGAAAACACATCTGGGTGTGTCACTTTTTTTTTTTCTTTTTTTACCCTGTGTAACCTAGTTACTAAATGGCCTGATCTCATCCTAACTGGAAGCTGAACTTGGTTTTGTTGCAGTAAGGCACCCTGCAGAACACTACTGCCCATATTCCAGATGCAGCCTGATTGTCTCTGCCACAGTATATGGCAGGCTTCTGAAATCCTTTTCTGAGATGCTTAACCATATCTTTGCACCTAGCTACATGTGGCTTCTTGCCACCAGAGACCCCTAAAGGCCACCTCAAGGTTAGATATTTGCTCTGTTGATCAAAACAGTACCTCAGGAATTGTCTAAATGGTCAGAGGTTGCCTCTTGCCTCTTGTATGTGACCCTTCCCAGTGCTCTGAGCTGGTCAGACTGCCTCATATCAATAAATCCATCTGAGAAGCAAGGATTGTTAGCATCGACACAGTCACATACAGACCTGTCTAAATGACTCTAGAGTCTTAGCAACTTTGACGACTCTGGCTTAGAGCATGTGTGGAGCTGGTGCATAACAGTCATTGCCTGCCCATGGAGGCTGGCCTTAAATCTTAAAAAATTGACCCTAAGGATTTATGAAATTGAAGAACAGAATTTGCAACATTATCTTCTGGAGCACCTTCTGTCAACGTCCAGCAATGTGTCATTACCCAGGTGACTTTTTAAATGGGCTCATTGCCTTAATTCTATGGAGTTACATTTAGCCTGTCGGTAGTAAAAAAATGCTCTACTACATGAAAGGACTTACGGATTTTATTTTTTTCCTTTCAGATCAGATGTCTGCTACCAGACCTGCTCTCTTTATTGACAGACAGAAGCTGCATGAATTGATAAGAAACTTCTGTATATATGAGCTGATGGATATTTTGTTTCTCTGACTACTAGAGTTATACTTGGGTAATTTGGCACATATCATGTAGAAAACACAGTAAACTGCTCACTCATGATTTTGCTAGGACTGTTTCTTTTTTTTTCTTTCCCAGAGCAATGTAATTTTCTTTTCTGAATTCATTCTACCTGCACTAAACTTGCTGTCTATTATCCATTGCAGTCTTTGTGATTATCTGAATTTTAAGCACAGTATGTGGCAGAAACCATTACAAAACCTGAAAACATTTCCATCATTTATGTATATCCAGACAATTTCAAGTGATTTTCTTCCAATGCAAGTTTTCTCTTTCATAGCCCTAAAGAATGTTTCATATGCTTTTGACAACATACTAACTTTAATGTGTAGTAGAAGAGCTGTTGTGAGTGAGCAAACTGTCAGCTTAGTAGAAACGTGCAGCACAGCCCACATATGGATCCATATTTTTGATACACAGAGTCTAAATACTCCATTTCCATTGAAAATCATCTTTAGAAAACATATTTCAGCTCATTTCACACTGTGTTAATTGTGTAACACCCTGTAACCATTACCTCTTACCAGCCACCGTTGCTCATCTAATGGGAAATGATGACTTTAACAAGAAATTATTAGATCTGTTTGATCTGAGCATGCACATGTGGACAATGGGGGCTGCTGGCTGGAACATGCACCATTTTCTCCCCCTGTGAGTACATAATTGAATTACAAGTCTCATTTTATGAAGAAAAAAAGTGTCAGTAAGCCTTATGTTTTGTAGATAGCTCTGCCGAGTGGCAAATTTTATTTAAAGTTACTAAATAAATATGAGGCATTTAGTGTTACGTCAAGGCTAGTTTAAAATATATCAGATTTTGTAAATGGAAAGCAGACAGGCAACACAGTCTTTATTGTAGGTTAGAAAAATTTTGGGCTGTTTTTTTTGTTAAATACAGCTACATCTTTAAAATTTGATACAGGGGGTCAGCATCTCAGAGCTTTACTACAAGGAGGAGGAACACATGCAACTATCAGAAGGTAATATTTGACACTGTCTAATGAGAAGACTATTTTTTCAGCAATGTTGCTTTAAATATTTTTGGATCTGTTGCTTGAGGAAGTGAGAAACTTACAGTCTTGCTGTGAGACAGATGTCTCATGGGAACATAAGCCCTGAATGTACTATATTTAGCTGCACCTTTGCCATCTACTCTTTACCTATGGATTAGTCATTTTTTTTGTTCTAGAAATTGAGAAAGAGAAGTGAAACCCCACTCTAAAGTGATGTGGGAACCTGAAGTTGAGTTTTCATAAGCCACTAAGAGACATAGGAGAGATATCTACCCTGCACAGCTATGAGAAGGAAAGACAGCTCTCTCCTAATTGAAGGTTATCCCCTTCAGCAGCTATGCAAGTCTCAATAGGGTTCTTAGTCCAAGCAACCATCCTGTTCTGGGAGGGTAAACATACTTATTGGAGTGGACCTGAACTGATGTGACTAGTCCATCTCAGGACCTGAGATAGTACCTCTGTGAAACATCCCATCACAAGCTATAGTTGTAGCCCTAAGTCTCCTTGACAGTCATTTGCTAGGGCTTTCAAAATAATTCAGACTCCCAAAACAACAGATTGGTGCTTAGATTCATCGTATTGGCACTGCTGCTGTTTTCACAGCTATAACTACAGCCTAACCTCCCAGGTGTCCAATTCAGTTATGTGTAGTCTCACAACTGGCGGCTTTAAAGCAACCAAAGCACTGCTGCAACTTTCACTACTGCTTAGCTGCTCAGAGCACTAGCTCCAGCCTTGAGACCTTGAAGATGGACTATTACAGAAGCTGGGAACATCTAGTTTGTGAATGATATATAACTCACATAAAGTGCCTAATGCTTTCTAGCCTGTAAACTCTGTAGCAGCAGGGCCAAATTAAAGTCCCTAACAGCTGGAACATCTGCATAAGCAACAGCCAAGCGGCATCAGCTGTGTCTGAAAGAGGTACCATAAATGGGAAGAGAGATTGAGAAGCCTAATTTCATGTGAGTTCCTCAGTGGGACAAGTTATCTGTCTTCATGCTATCTAATCCATCTCCTTAGTCCCTCCGCTTCTCACTCCCACTCTTCCCATGACCTCTGTGTGGTGGATCCTGGAAGCCTAGATAGCAGCTCAGTCAAATCTGCCTAGGACCACTGTGAGCGTGTTTGATCTGCTAAGAGACCCCTAGATCTTTCTAAAAATGGGGCCCAAAGACTTGTATAAAATATTGTGCTGCCACAGATGAACATGTCCTTAGGTGGTCCTGTGATAAGTGTTAGGCTGCCTGTGGCCTGCAGTGGACACTAGACTTTCAGGTCAGTGCCGCTCATGGAACTGGTGCTCAGTAAATGCAGATTTTGTGGCATCAGGAAGTCCCAAGAAGCCAAGTTACACCTGCGGTATGGGATGTAGCTGAACTAGAGCATTGCAGGCCCACCAGAGGATGGTACTACTGAACTGTGGGCCCAGTTCTTTGTGACTTCTGATTTGTCATTCCTCCCACTCCTCTGGTTCACAAGGACCATATTTGCCAAAAGTGGTCTTGAAAGCCCTTATATACTTCAGATATTTTCCAGAATGAATGTGAGATACCTGGGTCACAGAATCACTGAATGACTGAAGTTGAAGGGACCTCGGGAAATCATCTCGTCCAACCTTGTTCAAGCAGACTCACCTAGAACAGATTGTCCAGGACCGGGTCCAGATGGCTTTTGAGTATTTCCAAGGATGCAGAGTACGCAGCCTCTCTGGGAAACCCATGCTCCATCACCCTCACTGTATAAGTGTTTCTTGATGTTCAGATGGAACCTTCCGTGTTTCAGTTTGTGCCCATTGCCTCTTATTCAGTGGGCACCACCTAAAAGAGCCTGGGTCTGTCTTCTCTGCAGTCTCAGTTCAGATATTTATGCACTTTGATGAGATTTACCTTAAGCCTTCTTCAGGCTCAATAGTCTCAGCTCTACCCATGTGAGGGATGCTTCAGTAACTTAATGATCTCTGTGGCCATTCAGTGGACTATCTTCAGCATGTCCATATGTCTCGTATGGGGGAACCTAGAACTGGACCCAGTACTCCAGGTGCAACCTCACCAGTGCTGAACAGAGGGGAAGGATCATATCCATTGACCTGCTGGCAACACTTCTCCTAATGAAGCCCAGGACACTTAGCCTTCTTTGTTGCAAGGTCAAAGCCGCTTACATTCTTTCAAAAACGTAACTAAAGGTACACAAAATGCTATGTTTTTTTGCTCCTTATCTAATCTTCCAAACCCAAATAATTAAATGTTGTTGTGCATAATTTTGTTTTTTAACTTTATACTAGCTGAACTAGGTCTGCCTTTAGTGAAGAAAAAGCAGAAAACAAAAGTTGTGTTGAACCTCAGACAGTATCACATTCTGCTGCACCTTTGCATGTCAGGACGGTTCCATTGACTTCAGTGGGACCAGCCTTGCATGGATAAGGCCTCCAGAATACAAGAAATTACTCCACCCTCTCTCAGCCCTCTTTATCTAGACCTATGTGTAAATAATGACTAGCAATGAGTTTTGAAGATTGATAAATGAATATCTGAATCCTGTTTAAACCCCAATATGTTAATGTTTCCATCAGAATTTGACTCATTTCAGTAGACCTAAAATGCCTATATCTGTTGACTAGCAAAAACTTTGGATTCTCAGTGCCCCAAGATATGTATGTAAAATGAAAGCTTGACAGAAATATAATCTATCATCTCAACAGTTAATTTACAACAGTCTCAAAGTTAGATATCTAAAATTAGACATTCTGATATGAGATCTGATTTTCAGTAAGTCAAGGAGCTTACACCCACCTTGTAACCAGTGTTGGAGGTTACTGATATTAACCATTCATGAAACGCTGTACAAAAAAAAAGTACCTGACAATCCCATATTCAGTGAAGGCAGGATTTAGTGGAGTCAAGCTATATAATTGTTCTCTTTCAAGTCTGCTATGTTATCTTTTGAATATAAAAACAATATAAAGTCATTCTGAATCCAGTAAGATACTGTATTTTCCTCTGAAATTGGTATTATTTCTATTCATCTCATTCTCTGCACTGGCTTTGAAATTCACTGCCTTTTGGAATATGCTATCAGAAATGTCATAGCACTTCTGGGCATCTTAACGGAAATATTTTTTGTAGGTTTGATTTTTCTTGATTACACTGTTATTTATTTAGCTTATATGATGGAACACTGATAAATTGGACTTTGCTCATATCCCATATCACATTGGTTTGAATTACAATGCTCAAACCTCCCAGTAAGTGAAAGCAAAACTGGAGAGATTACATATTTGATAAGATTACAATGCCCTCTTGTAAGTAATATTTAAATTGACTCTCTGAATGTAATCAAGAATTTGTCCGGTTATCTTTAATTGATCTCCCTAGAAAGATAGGACAAACTGCAAATGAAATTGCAGTACATTACAAATCAAAGCAATAATCCAAAAGCAGAGAGTAAAACAAAATGGCAATTTGTGCCTATCTTGGACCTTAAAAGTTATAACTTGTCTCTAACTGACAGGAGAGGTCATGTCCTGCTTATGGAAACAGTGAGTAAAGTGAGACATCTGGGACAAGACAAAATGCTGTATTCAATGTCAAGATGTTGAAAAATGTTTTCCTTTTTTGTGGGGGTGGTCAGGCTTAACAAACCTATGAAGAAAATCTGGAACAAAAGCAATATTTCCATACAGGTTTTCTTAGGCATTACCAATCATGGTGGATTCAAGATATTTAAATTTCATTGCTGCCTTTATTTGAGATTGTTCCAGTACTTTTAGCCTCCTGCTGCATTTTCTGCAAGGCAGCAGGCTAGAGCCCCAGGCGCCAGCTATTTAAAGAGTCTGAAATCTGTTAGACCAGTGTCTTATTACTAGGTGTTTGGAAAGTCCCTTAGGGTCCCTTCTTTTACATTGTGTGGGCACAGTCCTGCAGTTTTTGCGGTCTGCATGTGGTTTAAGATACACGGTCCGTTGTTGACCCCAGCATGTGCTGGTGGCCTTGCACAGATTTGGCCAACTCTTGGCATTCTCAGTTCATTATTTCTTACAGAGTCAACAGGACTTCTGGTCACTGGAGCATAGCAGTTCTAGGAAGACTGTCACATGCTGCATCTCAGCATGTCCTTTTAATTTCTTCAGCCTGCTGTTTTCCAGTTATTATTTCTTCATCTGTACCCATATATACCTATAGAAATTATTCACACACTCACACAGAAGAAGTGATACTTTTTACTTTACTAAAACTTGGCTACTTGGATAAGGGCATACGGGAAGATGGTGAAGAGGTTTTTCTCTGCATCCTGCCAAGAAGTGTTAACCAGGTTTATGAAATAACTTCCAACTGTACTGACACTTTCTGCAGATGTTGTTTATGCTAAATGTCTCCAGTGAAGTCACTGAGAGGTTGAAATATGTATTTATAAGTAGTTCTAGCTATATGTTTATGTTGATATTCCTGTGACTGTATCTTAGCAAGTCACTATTTTGTAGGTTATGAAATGGTTGCTTCAATTATTTTATGTCTTTGTCATATGTAGTGTTCTGTTGTACATATAGGTATATAAGAGCATAAGGAAATATGTGTAAATACATGGTGAAATTCTCTTTGATTAGTAGTACATTTACAATAATTAAATATCCTGCCTTATTGTGAAGAAGTCAAAATTCTTAAATACTTGGAGCTCTATGCTTAATACCATTATTCATGATCTGTGCTACTTGAGCACTTAAACTCCTACAGCCCTGGTCCCCTACTATAGTAGGTATTGTGTAAATCATTAAATCAGCTAAAGAAGAGCTTTCTTCTTTTGCCCATATACTGTCAGTGAGGTTTTTCCATGAGTAAAAAGAGGAATGTGTGTTCAATAGATCTACATACAATTACAAGTGCAACTCAACCACACAAATCGCTCAGTACCATATTCCATACTTTTGTTAGATGTAGGATTACAGGTTCATTGGAAAAGTCAGGATGGCAGGAGCCTTCTGCTCATGGTTAACTATGACCTCAGCCCAGGACACTCAGGGCTTTATCCAGTTGGTGCTTTAAAATCTCCAAGGACAGAGACTGCCTAAACTGTGTGAGCAAACTGTTCCATTGCTTAGCTGCGCTCGTGGTACAAATTTTTTTCCTTAAATCTAGGCTGAACCTCTGTTATTTCAACATATATCCATGACATCCTTCCACCGTGGACATCTGTAAAGAGCCCTCCTCGATGCCCTCCTTGTGCATTTTGGCAGTTTCTTTCCCTCTGAAGCCCTCTCTTCTCCAGGCTGAGCAAGCACAGTTCCTTCTGTGAGAGTAAGCTAAATTTTCATGAACAGTCATGACATTCTTGTAGAGAAACCGGGAGAAAAAAATATATTTTATATTATTTGAGCAAAAAGTCAGTTTTTGTTGAGCCTGTGCATGCCTGGTTGCTATGGGGTTCATACTGACATTGGATGCACTGTGCTGAAAGGTCAAATACTGCTAAAAACTCTATTAGTTGGGGTTTTTTTTTTTGCGTTAAAAAGAATTGAGGGAGAAGTTTAGAATGGTGAGAGTGGAGAGTTCATTGGTCTGTTGCTTGTTATGGTTACGAAAACCATGAAATTAGAGACAGTATCATAGCCAACAGCTATGATTACCATACAGAAACAACAAAGAGATCATTATAATATTGTTCTGACTCATAGGAAAGAGATGAAATCCATACCTTCATGGCTGACAGTCATTACAGGTCTGTAAAGTCCTACAGTCTCCATTATGGAAAAAATCTTCTTAGATGCAAGAAAAAGCATTTGCAACAGTTCCTCTGAGAGACTCCTCCAGGAGAAATTTGAGACAAATTGCAAACTACGTGAGCTGGTCAGATTCCTTTACAAATCTTTTGAGATTCTAATCTAAAGCGATTATTTAGCAAATGTAGTCATTTCTTTCTGATTCACTAACAGACAAGCTAGCACTGATTATCAAAATCAATTCATAGTTCTTTCAAATATTATATGAAACAAATTAATTGATGTCCAAAATAATTTTCACTCTGTACCAAATATACAGAGAAAAGAACCTCTGCCTTGAAGAGGTCAGGATCAAATCGAAGATGGGTCACAATGAATGCAATAAACAACGAGGCAAGGAGAAGAAAAAATTGAAAGAATAGGGATGAAAAATTTTAATAGTTCCATGTCTTGACACACACACACACAGATCTTGGTACTTACTAATCATGTAGAAGTTTTGCCTTGTTTTGTGTGCTTGGCAAGAAGGTTCATTTTGTGTCAGTATGTAAACAAGCTGATGCAGGTAAAAGTGCTCCATGTCAGTCCAGAGGTTTTGGATTCCAGCTGCGAGAAAGGTGTTTCCTTCTGTGCACTGGGTAGTTACAGCTGTTTTTCCATTTGCTATGTTGATAAAGCATCTGACTAAATGAAGCCCTGCAAACGCTGTCTGTGTTAACATCTGGTACAAATTACAGAATTTACTTAATGCTGTGAAAATACTTGCATTTTTCTCTCTTTCCAGCTTCATTATTCTGCTTACATCGGACAACTTTGTTTTGAATTTTATCAGTATCACACTGTACAAACCCACAGCTCAATCTTGTGTTTGTCTCTGTTCTCTTATTTAAAATTTGGTATGGTTTATTCTTTAAGACCTATACAATGAGTGAGGCTTTTCCATTCAGAGCGTTAAGTTAGTTTTGTATCTTTAGTCTGTCAATACATTTAGAAAGAACATTCAACTTTACTTGAAAATCTAGAATTTCAATGCACTGTTTGTAGAATGACCACTTGTCCAAGAAACTTTCAAAGCAAGCGATGACCTTTTTGTTTTGCATGTTAACCTCACCCTTTATCAGAAATCTGAAAGTGTACATTCAATTAAAGAAGATGAAAAGACCTACAATGGACACTCTGAATTCCTAATGGCTGTCATTACTCCACAGTTCAACCTCAAAATTAACATAAAAGTCATATTAAAACATGCTTTCCAAAATCTCTAGAGGACAAAAAATATGAAAAGGAGGGAGACAATAACGTTCAATGTTTCTGACGAATTGCTGGGGTCAAATCAGGCTAAAGGTAGAGCCTTCAACAGGAACATTAGGAAACTTTAACTTCCCAGCTATAGATTGGACAATAAGTGCTGGTAAATGTATTAGGACCTGTATATTTTTTCATGTGATATTTACAGATTTATTAACCTAGTAATCCTAAAAAACCAAAGGGACATGTTATTTCCTTTCGACAAGTAGTAAAGATCTTTTAGGAGAGTCAGTCAAAGAAGGTGATTCAGTAATAAGACAAACAAAACCAGGTTTATGATTTACGATGTTGAAGTCTGGAAGCAATCTGAACAGAAAAAACTCAGAGGACCCTTAGTATCTGCAGGTCAAAGATGCAAAGGCTGTCTTGTACAAATGGCTTAAATAAGGAAAAAAAAATCCCTACAGGAAAAGGCTGAATTTGGGTGTGTATGACTGAATATCATCTCCAGAAGTGAAGTAAATGCATATTGTACAGTAGAAACATTTCAGCTGCATAAAAATTGACTGGAGAATTACAAATATTTTACTACATGTAGGACCACGGTTATGAAACAAACTACTGACTTGCTGATACGATCTCAGTAGTACGTTGTATAAAAGATTTTGGGAATATTTTAAAGAAATAATAAATTAAAGACATGAAGGAAATCAGAAAAAGGGATAATATATTGAAATGATCTTTGATGATAACTAAGTTTTTGAATGCAGAGGCAACTGAATTCATTTGAGAAATCTTGACTTCTATAAATTGAACTTTGACCAGTTAAGGATACTTGTTAGTGAAGTCACCAAAGACAGAAAACCTCATGAAAGAATAAGAATCTCTAGTTCAAGGAATACTTTTTAAGTTAATGGTGTTCACAAGTTGTGCTGGAAAAGGTACAGAGAAGGCATTAGGGTGAGCAAATGAATCCGAAGTCTACCTTACTCCAGATTGTCAGAGGTTAGCTTGTCTGGTGTGGAAGACAAAGCCTGAGAGGTACATAAATACCTTCTATATTTATTTGGGATGGACTAAAAAGCAGAAAAGGATTAAAATGTTTTAAACAAAAAGAAAATTTAGGCAAAAAACCCCTAACCTAACCCAAGTAAACTCTTCTTGGAATGGGTCATTGTAACAAGTGGCAGGCAAGCCTAACAGGTTTCTATACCTGTGCTAGCCTGTTGAGTACACAGTGTAGACACATCACAGAAGAGATCAGGACAGAGATTATATTTCACTGCATCTGTAAGGCATTTGAATGGTAATCAGCTATGCAAGAGAAACAGGAATCACAAAGGGTTAGTGCAACATTTGGGACTGATTTCAGGTTTGTCTTGAATACATGACTATATGTGAGGATGCAATGGTACTCCAGAAGGAGCTTTCTCTGTGTCTTCCCTGAAAAGATCTGCCAGACATCAGGTCATGCTGCTTAGTCTTTGGGGTACATTTGGATGGATAAAGAGGCTCTTCTGTTTAATTGTGTTAGTTCACTTGATTTTAGTTAATGTCATTGCAGAGCCAGGCTAACACATCTGAAGTCATGTTAATTGACCATGTTGTCATCTCCCTACCCCTGATGTTTTCTCCTGAGGCTAACTGAGCCTGAAACGCAGTAACCTATTTTGTCAAAAGCTTCTTAATTGCGTTAAAGTCTCCTGAGCAAACGCCATGGAGAGTTGCACTTATAGCCTGAACAGAGGGCTGTATATACATGAGTACAACATGGTCTAGGTCATGAACAGAAATCTCAGGTATTCCTTTAGCACAGATTTTAGATAATAACAGTGATTATTTGTAAAATAATTGATAGGATCTGGGAAAAGTCCTGGTAAACGCATAACAATAATTTCTAGATGGGGAATTATTTAAGACATATAAAGCACACTAAACTTTCTATCACATGATGCAATCAAGATACATCTAAATAGTCATATTTAAGAAGTTATATTTTTTCATGCTTCTTGATATTTGAGACTATTTTGATTTGATATTCCGCCACCCCCCCCTTGAATGCTGCCTATATTTGCCTACAGTGCTATTATTCTAGTCAAACAGATTTGTATCTAAGTAAGGTGGGATTTTCTGGAAACAAACTTCCTGTCATCTCTAGGCCAAAAGCATTTGTATTACCTATAGCTAGGTCTGTCACGCCAGCTGAAAATAGTAAGGATACCAAAAAACTTGATCTCACCAAAACTGAGAGGCTCCGTGAAATACATTTACATAACTGGAATTGATGGAAAATTTTCATCTTCTGAGAAACGGAGAACAAAGATCTAGAGTGGACTGGAAACAAGGACAGATTACAGATAAAAGAATGAGATCATTAGGTCAAGTCCTTCAATCAGTTCGTCTATTTTTCACACCCAGGCTAACTCACTGACAAAAATACATTATTACTCTTCAATCACACCTCAAGTCTGCAAGCCTCTTGATGTCTAGAAACTTTGAATAGTTTTGCATGATTTATGCATTCACATTTCGACTTAAGAACTTTAGTCTGCTCAGCAGCCATTAGCTTACAGAAGAAGTAGATGCTAGGGTTAAAGACAGACCAACATCTTTCTATTTTTCACATAGATTTTTATTTTAATTTCTGAAGTCTAATCTCTTTGTAAAAGAGGTAATATTAAAAATGCTATGTGAAAAAATTATGTAGACAGAACCAAATCTGCATAACTAAATTGAATTAATTAGGAAAAGCCTTTATACCCTACACTAGGATTTAATATGACTTTGAGGATATGTAATCTCTGAGAGATAACAGTTTTGAAAACAGGAGAATTATTTTCTAGTTTGAATGTGTAAAAATGTTATAAATAACTCCTGCCACCCCCACAACATGACAGTCAACTAAATGGTGATGTATCTGCACATGCATGGAGTAGAATGAGACAAAGGTCCCTCTGCAGATCCATTGTCCACTCCTTTTAGTCATATTGTTTGGCAAACAGAACATGAATCATTTGTGTCTGGCAGCTCTTCTGCAGAAAAGATCACAGCAATAATATAAGATGTTGAAATGCTAAAAAGTCATCCCCCAGGAGGGTTTTGCCAATTAGGAGTGGACAGAGCAGCCTGTGTTACGAGAGGTAACTCAGTATGGTTCAGGATCAAGAATGGGAAAGAAAGGTGGGAGGAGGAACACACAAAAAAAGCAAAAATATATAAGAGAATTAGAGACCAAAAAAACCTAAACAGGTTTCAACGTTGGTCTAGCTGGCTGTATGAACTGAAGTGTGGAAGCTGATTCTAAAGATCTTGATCTTTGGGTGGCTGCACTTTGTGCAGCTGTGTGGTGTGGGGATTGGGCTGATGTAAGTGAAAAGCTATGAGTAAAGGTATTGAAGAGAGGAGCCCATAACAGGAGTATGGTGTTAAGCCTCTGTCAAATGCTATTTCAAAGTCTAGTAGGCTTGTATCCAAATGCTTCAGAGTCTTATGTGGGTTATCTGTAAAATATTGTGAGATAGGGAAATAACATTATTAAGCCTTCAGGGAAGACCAGCACAGAAAAAAAAAAGCTAATTGGTATGTCTAAGAACATAAACACTGTCAGTGGTAAAGCAAGGAATTGACTCTTAAGTCTCCCGCTTTCTTTTCCAGACATGGATCATTCTTTTCTTCTGGATTTTCTGTCTTGTATCTTGTGACAGTGATGTACATCTTTCACAAATCTGCATTTATGTCTGCTTTAGAGTGGAAGCTGATAATGTGATCCAGACAATAAAATTATTGTTATTGAATTTTAGACAGAATTTTAATAAATACTTTTTATTTTGTGAAGACATTTCAGCACCATAACAAAAAAATTCTCATGGATGAAACCAAATAAGGATTCTGATAAGAAGTATGTAATTAAACCTCTGAGTATACAGTCAATATGCTCTAAGATTCAGACACTGACCAAAAGTGTAGCAATTTGGAATTAACTTCTGCACTTAAATGTAGTTAGAAGAATTTCCCTGAAGGTGTTAGACAGACCATGGCAACACTGACAACAAGTGAGCTGCATCCTGTTATGTGTCAGAATAAGGGCAAGACCGGTATAAAAGTTAGGCCCTTCTGAAGATGCTAGGCACATAGATCATGCTGCTTTCCTACTGAGTCTTAAGAGTAAAACATCTGTCCTGTACTGGTAGTCATGGAAAACCATAGCTACCCAAAGCTTTTCTGTCTTCAAAATATAATTAAAATCAATGTCAGAACAGTGGCTGAGTCCCCAGCCTCGAATACACAAGCTCCTGGCAGCTCTGCTCACCCAGTAGGAGTTTATCACGGCACTGACATCTACAAAGAATTCTTAACTAGTTGCAAATTTGATTAACCTTTTAAATGTTTGCTTTCAAAAACTGGAGCGTTAAGGTCATACCTTCTTTTAACACCCTGTGTTTCTTCCATATTGTTCCAAAAAGATAAAATTATTTCTTCAAGGACTTAATTGTGCTTAAGTACAAAGTATATGTTGCTTACAACTGCCGGAAATACCCTGGATTGCCATGTTTAATAAGAGATACTATCCTCTCAGTGATAAAAAAAAGCCATGAAACAGCATTCCATTTGTATGAAAAAATGGTTTGGAATATTTTTGTGAGACTGTAGTAAGTCTGCTTCCCCTTATTATATTTGCTATGTATTAGTATTTAAAAATTCATTGTTTTCCCCATGAAAATGTTGCTAAATCTAAAAGCTAGGGACAAATATCAACAGGAATATTCCCATTTATATCTGAGGAGTATTAGTCTTTTCTGTTTTTCACTTGTAAGTTCCCTGCTTAAACTCCTCTGTTGTCCATTCAAGGAGCATGAACTTCACCAGGAATCCTGGATGAAATTGTGTAGCAGAAAATATGACATAGTTCAGACATTACAGTGGGTGAGAGTGCTACATGTAAAAGCATTTTCTGAAACAGTCTGAATAAAAAGAATGCTCTGTGAGACCAGGATATGTTTATATGCAGTTCACAAAATTCTGTCTAGGCTACAGCCATGGCTGTGGATTATGTTACCTAAGCCTATTGCCATTCTTGCTGTAAGCTGCCCTCCTTATCTTGTAGTAAAAGCTGCAGTCCTTCTGTGGTGCTTAGACAGTGCGTCAAGCAGGCATGGAATTATTTGGGAATGTCAGACATCAGCTTTTGCTTCAGTGCTTTAACACAGGGAGCTTACATGTCGTCAACGCAGAACTAAAGTTTCCTTCTTCCTGTACACACAAGCACAACATGCACAGATTCTTGTGTGATACAAGATCATCCTGTTATGTGGTATGACACTAAGTTGTATGTCTGCCAAGTGAGGTGACAAAAAACATGTTTTCCCCTCGTATAACCAAAGTGGGAATACAGTTACATCCAACGAATGTGGAAAGGAAGGTCTTAGCCAGTGCACTGACTCTGTGTCTCTGTGCTTCTGTTGGTCACAGAGATTTGAACCCTACGATCCAGCACTAACTTCCTTAAGCAAAGCTGGCACAGCTTTGTGCATTATTCATGTAGCCCAGAGACTTCTTCACATGGATCGTCTATAGACAGGAAGCCTGATGAAGATAGAGCAGATGAAGCACTGAGCTTGGCATGCCCATTTCTTGTTTTCTTCGTTTGAAACAAATCTGCCCCATCATTTTTTAATATTTAAAATTAAAAGGAAAATAGGCATTTAAGACACATATTCGATCAAAGTAGTAATCTGTGAACTAAAAATTCTCCTGGCAGTATTGTTCTGATGAATTCCAGTTGCTCCCAGGAGGCTACCAGAGGATCAACTTGTAATACTGTGGACTTCCAGTTCTCCAAATATGCCTTGCAACAACTCACTGCTGTGGTATCCAAAGAAAATAGAAAGTTTTTATTTCTCATATCACAGACAAACAGAGGGGCATTTTCAAGCATGATCGGTATTACATTTCTTTGCATTGCATAACTTAACAGACAGAACATCACAAAAATTTTATGTATTTAGACCTGGTTCTGTTGTTTGAAAATGGGGATTGTTGCAATCATGCAGAAATGGATTTTAAGGAAAAACTCCTTGCTTTTTTATTTCAAAGGAAGTACAGTAGCATATTTATAGAAAAATGCTCAAATGAGCTACATTGATGGCAAAAAAGAAAATTTGTATGAAGTTTAGATGTCTAAAAACTGGATGTTGAAGTCAGAATTAAATACTTGAGATTCTCTTCATAGCAAACATAAACAAAAATAATTACAATTAGTCTGATCCATTTAGATCCATTTTAGGGAGATAAATGATTGTCTAGAGGTATGTTTTTTATCATCATTGGCTATAGTAGGATCTTGGGATGACTAGCTCAGCCTCTAAAACTAAGTTTTGTGTTTCTTAGTAGGGTGAGATAGATCCTCACTGTTGATGAGTCCTCTAGCTGATACCCAGGAAAAGAAGCAGCTTCATAGCCCTCTCCATGTTTACTTGCTCTTGCTAAATAATAGAATTGAACTCATGTGAAGATGATTTGGCTCAGTTGCATAATGTTGAAGCATTATATTTAATCTTACTCATTGGAAAAGAACTAAAAATATCCATTTGTTGTAATATTTTTGTGGATTTTTAGTTGGTTGTTTGGGTTTTTTTGGTTTTGGCAATACTAAAATATCACTTTGAAAATAAAGTTATAACAGGATAAATTTTTCATATGGAGTTGATCTAATTAACTTTGAATGTCAGGAACTTATTCTTTTAAGGTGGAAAATCTGATGTCCAACTGTTCTTTACCAGAAAATAGTAAATGCTCTTACTGTGCAGCATGGTGGCAGCTATGAAGATCTACTTTGTTTTTTAAAACCCCAGTTTTCAATCTTTCTGAGGGGATAAATGCAGAAGGAGAGTAATCTTTGGTCTCTTACAGGACTGTCACTAAAATAGGAGAAATATGTTTGGCACGTGTCTTTTCTTATCTATTACTGCTACTCAAACTTATCAAGAAATACCTCTCTGCTTTCAATTAAGCAGCAAAAAGAATGAAAAAGTGTGTACCCATCTTAAACAGTCATCGTTCAGTCATAAATTATCGTGCTTTACCAGTAGAATACGGTTATTTCTAATTAAATGTTTTCAGGCTACTGAATCTATAGCTGCACTTTGCTTTTCAAACAAAACTTAAAATGCAACAAACCTTGTCATGTTGAGGGAACTCACAAGCTGGTTGGCCAGATCCTGCTATTTGGTCTTTTCTTTATTGTTCTTCCAGTGCCAGTTATGGTCAATCCATTGTGTTTAAATTGTTGGCCGTCACTGTCTCCCTCTTTTTCAAATGACAGCACACAGCAGGAGAGAATTTCAAAATGTCTGGCAAACTCATTGCTCCTCATAACTACTGCTGTGCTCAGCTAACTGGAGTTGTGGCAGCATAAGCCTTAAATGGCTGACAGCTTACTGAACATCATATTCATTAGCTTTAATTTTCTTCTTTTTTCACACCTTTTTTTTCTTTTTCTATTAAAAACTGCTCTCAGAACAAACTTTCAGTCACTTGAATGAACAGCAAATCAAAGAGTAAGGTATTTCAAAAGGAAGATTAAGGTCACAGAATTTTCTTACATAAAAATTTCTCTGCATAACATATTACATACTGTAGAAATGTATTCTTAGACTGCCAATTTATTTCTTCCCAAATGCTACACAACACACAAGATTAACAAAACTGCCTATGTATCAGATTTTGGGATAATAGTGAGGAAGAAACACAGCCCCTTCCTACTGGGATTGCTTTATGAGGTGCTACACAGCTGACACACCTCCTACAGATAAATCCCAAGATCCAGGATGTATCAGAATTCCTGTCCTGCCCATGCACCATATCTCATTGGATTAGTGAGTTGCTCATTCTGTTGTTTATTTTTTTTTCCCAGAGAGGGCGGACTGTACCAAGAAGACATTGGGAGTGCATTGTATATGCTTTCTATGGAATGTTTTCTATAGAGTGCAAATGCAGAGACTTTTTGATTATCAGAAGCTGCACCCTGACTCCCTGCCCCAGGCTGTGAACATGGGGTGTAGACAATCTCAGTCATCATTAGAAACTGCCACTGTGATCACGGAAATAGAAAGTGGGTTGGTGGGACTGAGAGGAAATTTCTGTCACAACCAGCTTTCAAAGACACTTGTCAGCAAGCTCTGTGAAAACCCTTTCCTCTGTTAGCAACAGGGAGATCCGGATGGATCAGTGCTGATGACCATGTCTTTATTAATCCGTCCTTCCTAAAAGAGATTTCCTATTGCCTGCATCATGCCTCAGACTTTTAATACTTGGTGGCTTTATGCACAATTCTATATGGCTGAATTTTCTTCTCTCCACACTGCATAGCGTCTCCCACTACAGAAGGAATACTGAGGGCACTGGATATCTCTAGTTATCTCTAGTCCCCCACTAGGGGAGCAGGATTTAGTAGAACAGGTGAAAGCACCATGTTAGGCTAAAGAGAGCGAAAGACTGTTGCTTGTTTAAGTGCCTTTTACTGGCTTTGCTGACTTGGTAGATTAGCTTAGCTTGAAGAATGCTCTCAGCAAGGGGGTTAAGGAGACATCATAGCTGGAAATGACAGGTTATAAATCTATTTAACACTTTGGTCAAACGACAAGCAAATCATAAGCTCACACCAAAGAATATCATTCATCTAGTATCTTTACTAGTTAATCTCACACACAAATATAGTCTTCTGCATTCAACAAAATGAAAGTGACTCAACAGACCAAACAAGAAAAACGCCACTACTTATAGTAATTCAAGGGGGTCATTCAGAGTAAGCATTATTACTGGGTACTAAATCCAAGTCAGTTACCAGGCTTTTTCTTTCTTACTTTTGTCTTTGATGATAAAACCTCATTTCACAATATAATAAACTTCTTAGTTTAAGCAATTGTTATAAGAATGTCAAAGGGTTTGAATTTTAGACAACACCGATCATTGGGATATGTTTTACAGAAACTCATTACATTTAACTTAGTCGTGTTCTTTCTCTGATGGAAAATTTAATTGTTTCTCAACTATTTAAGATAAGGCTCTTTTGAAATTTGTAATTAAAAATACCATATGTCTAAATGTAAATCATTGTATAATACCTTCCTGATTCCATTGCTGTGTGAATACTAAAAAAAAATTACCTACAATATAACAAGGCCATCTGATGCTATAACTGCATAACAAAGTAAAAAGTCATATAAATGTAAAAAAACCAAAAACCAAAAACAGAACCCCAAACAACACTATCATTTGGGGAATCAATTAGGGATCTGGTAATGCTCAAGCAACTTCCTTACCAAACTACAAAAAAGCAAAATCCATCTTTCAAAGATAAAAGATAAATCAGAAAAAAAAGTACCTTCTCAATTGTGTGTTTAAAAGTAAAAAGACCCCTTAGGAATAATTAAGTTTAAAAAAAACCCCACTACTTGGAAAACAGAGAAATAAGGGTGCTTGAATTTATTTGAAACAGAAATTCAACGCCTAACGGGCCCTAGGGAAAACAACAGGAAATGACAGAAAATAGACTAAATAAAAGCGCAAGATGTCTAACTTTAAAAAGATTGTCAGGACTTCCTGCCAAATAAGCAAAGGCAAAATGATTGTGATGCTGAAACAAAACTAGAACCCTATTACATAACCTGTTCGTGAGCTTAAATTGCTAACAAGGCAACTTAAAAAAATGTTCAATGAGTGAAAGTATGCAGCATTTAATTCTGAATCTGGGGAAGACTGAAAGAGGTTTTCTTTCCTTCTTCCCTGAAGCTATGGAGAGAAAAGAATATAAAGCTCCCTGCACTGAATACAGAACACAGTCTGGTTCCACCTTTAGCTTCACAATCCTCATCACAATTACTTATTGCTACTAAGTCTGACTCACAAAAAAACAAAAAAGAGTTTATAAGAAAGCATTGTTAGATACCATGAAAAGCTGGGATAACAATAAGACTGTACTTATTCAGTTTTGATGACATACTTTGGCTGGAAATACAGCCAAGTCTCCAGCATGAATTGGTAAAAATTATTTTGAAAGACAAGTTCAGGGAATTAGGTTGAAATGCACTTGAAATATTTTCCATTTAAAGTTTTTCACATTAAATACAGTAAGTGAAGTAATCTTTGTTTGTTGTCATTCTAACTATATTATGTTTTCATTTTCTACACTTTCTTTAGCATAGAGTAGTCAAACTGAAAATGTAGAAGTGTTACTATTCATCCTCCAGCTGGTGTAAATGAAACGGTTTGTATAGCTATTTTGATGCTCTGAGAAATGATGCTGTGATGCACTATATCAGCAAGTAGATTCTGACCATTGGTCATAATCAAGCCTGGTCATTGTCTTTAACATGCTGTCCTCAACACCCAATAAGTGGTCTCTTTGTGAGTGAGAAAACAGCAGTTTTTAAAGGGACATTAGAAAAATGAAATATAATTTCTTGTTTCTTTAGACTTTAGTTTCTTTTTACAGAAAAGAACATGGTACTCAGCAAACTGGAAACCTCCTGATCACATGCAGTGTCCTTGTCAGATTCTACTTTATCTGTTCCAGGTGCCCACCGGAAACTAAATCCTTGGAGTTTCAAAAGGATGGGTGCTTTTTCTGAAGTGTCTTTCAAGGCAACTAGATTAGATTATTAGCTACCGAGAGAAAAGGTTTTGTGTTCTTTAAACTCAGAGTTTTAAATCCAGAATCCTGTATCAGGAGCTTGGGTTATATGTGAAGACCTTCAGACACCTTTAGATGAGATCTAGGGCAGTGAGCCTTCTTAGGTGCAAAGAACTGGTTGGGAGGAATACAGAGTTCAGGGTACCTCTGTAACTTTTCGGGGAGGTTACAGATCAGGGGTGCTGGGAACTAGAGTCCTACTGGTTTGATATACATACCCTGGAGCCCTCTCCTAAAAATAGGTGCTTATATCTTACCTTTTTTCGCACTTACTGTTATAACTTCTTCCCCTTCCTTCTTCTCTCCCCCAGCCATTTTAGGGAGCTCCAGTTTTAAATATGCTGATGTACGTAGAGAATGGAGTTGGATATGTAAATTGCCATGTGTCCTGCTTAGGTATTAACATCTCCTTATGAACCTGGAATCTTCCAAATTCCCTTAATAAACAAGAGTTGAAATCCAGAAAAAACTTGTCCTAAATTTCCGTGAAACACAGATTTCACCCAAGTGTGTCCATGCCTGAGTCCTGTGGTTCTGGAGTACGTTCATAGAATCTAGAATGTTTTAGAGCTGAAAAAAACCCCTTCTTTTTAAAATTTGATGAAAACCATCACCACTAACTTTAATTTTCAGATTTCTTTGCAGAAGAAATGTCTGTTTAACATTTTTCTCTGTCTATACAAATGACGAATTTTACCACTCCTATTTAAAACCAGAGGCCCGAAATTGCTCCTGCCTCATACCTTTTTTCCCCTGGAGTAATTTATTGATGTTAGATGGTTCACAATCGTGACAGTAATGTGTTGGTGACTGAAGCCTCAAATGTTAAAATGAAGCTACACAGATTATTACATTTTGAAGGACTAGAAGATAGATTTAGTACTGAAAACATGTTTTTTTGAATTATGTTACAAATTAAGAACATCACACCACATCTTCTGAAGATCAAATGCTATGTCATGTCCTTAACTGATGTAGATCTTTATATCTTCAAGATATATCAGTAGTACTATTCTGCTACACACCAGCTGAGAATCCAGCTGCTCTTTCCTCATGATCACATAAGATTTTCTTATCTGTCCAAAACACTTGTCTAATTCCTATTGAAAAACAAAAGTGCGGTACATTAGAGTTGAACTGAGACTGGATCATATTTCAGGCACCTGGAGCTGCCTTTTCTTGCTACTACAAATTCTCTTTACTCATTGACACTACAAACAGTGTGGATCTGTCACACTTTTTTACCTTACTGCCACTCAGTTTTGATTGTAAAAGGTGATATTGTAGCAGCACAGATGCCACAGAGTATGCTAATCCATAAACACCCATTTTGTGATTTCTTTTCCATAAATCTATTTTATGGGACCACACATACGAATTTTGTAATTCAAGATGCTAGCAGCTGTTGGTTCTGGGATTGATTTGATGTTTAAATGACAATTTCATTTCCTCAAAACTGTGACGTACTCAGTCACAGTTTACTGCAACTTAAGCAAACCAAGATCTCAGTCCTTTTTACATTAATGTTTTGTCACTGCTTTCCATGGGGTTAGACTTCTGATTCAGTCATTCTTTTTCAAAGGAAATCTGACTCCTTTGTTTGAAACAGACATGTAGAGTCTTGGAATTTGGTAGCCAGGGAATTTGAGAACTGGTGTATTCTTACTTGGTAATTGAGAGCCTTAAGTTCCAAATTTTGTACAGTAGAATAGAAACAGAAGTCTTCAGCAGTGGAGACTGACTTCTGTGATATACATGCCAACTATATCCCAACTTTTTGTTCACATCTTTAATACTTTGAAAAAGGCCCATTTGTAGGTGAGTGCTATAGGATAGACCTTATATTAGCAATTACTTCCTTGTCTAATTCTTAAAAAAGGTAGAAAATTACTTAAAAATTAGTGACCTTAAATTTGCCCCTGCAATTGCATTCTCTATGACATTTTAGTCTAGTGCTATATTTATATCCTCTTTTTGATTTTAAGTTTTTTTGCTATATAGTATTTTAAGTTTAATCAAAAGTCAACTTAGAAAGGCCATTCTGCCTAAGGGATATTTTTCCATTAAGTATTTGACATATTGGTGGCCTTGAGGGATTATTGGTTTTTGATGAAATATTAACAGCTGGAAATTTGCATTTTAATACAGTTCTCCTCAACTACTCAAGCAATTTTATTTTTAAGACCTGTGACAGGCTTCAAAGCCTTAGTTCTAAAGCAATCTTGCCAAGTAGTAGCTAACATAATTTTACTACAAATGATTAAGTTTCCTAATATGTTTTCCTTTTCAAAATCTTGTTTGAGGTGCCTGTGAAATCAATACCAAAACTTTGTGATTTGTACTAGAACTAGCATTGCTAATTTGGCTAAACTAGAGGGAACTGGAAAATTCTCAAACCTGAAGAAAAAACAAAGTGAAAACTAAACCCAAACATCACAGTTGTACCATAAATATGTTCTCTAAATCTAAGGAGGATGAGAACTTCAGCAAATTGGTATCCTTTATGGGTTTGTTAAAATTATGACTATACAAAAAGTTTATCATGAACATTTGTGCTGTTTACTGATATCTGAGGCTTTTAGGTGAATCAAATGCAGGAAGAGGCATTTACAGTAAAACTAGAGCAGACTGCACACTGTGGAACTGCTGATGTCATCTCTACGCACACGGTGTCTGTCTCAGCTGCCATTCAAGTGAAAATGCCCATTGACTTCATGCACTTTGTGTCAACCCAACAAAGAACTTATGAGCCAGTGACAGTTTTGAAAATGGGTTAGACTGAGTTAATCTTTCCTGGTATGTTAGCAATGGTGGCTGAAATTAAACAGACCCAGTTTGATCAAATAATTATACGTTACAGTACAATAAATTAGTTTTGAGAATGAAATTACAGGGCAAAATTTGGATGATATAGGACCATAGCTAGATCTTTAAATTTTAGAATATAGTTAAACCACAACCGGCTGCAGTTGCAGAATGGAGAAAAAAGACACTAGCTTGCCAGAGTTTTCAGTACTTCATTAAGTCTAGTGTAACTATTCTCTCCAATGACTTTATTTCAGAGGAAAAGATGATGTAATTTCTCTTTCAGAAAAAAAATACGTATAAACCTGATCAAAAGTCCACCCTAACTGTCGAGAGATTTTTCATTGACCTTAGCAGATCTCAGATCAGGTCTGAAATTTGTTCTTAGAGCACAACGTATTTTCAGCAGAGAAAGAAAGCTTTCTGCTTACTTCATTGATTTTCATAGTAAGAAAGGCTTTTATTCATAACAGTGTGCATAACACAGTCATGGTCTCCTTGCAACTGAGAGTCACATTGCAATTGAGAGTCTATCAACTGATTGTTCTGTTACGTTCAGTAGTTCACATATGAACATGGAAGAGCTTCACTTTATATCACCATGGAAATTCTACTGGATGTTTTGGAAAAAAAAACCCAAAACAAGCTACATTTCCAAAACAGAGATTCGTGAGTCAGTTATCTTTCGAGTTTAGTTCCACAATAATGAGAGCATTCGTTTTTAATGAATGCATTTTTTGTGTATTTGCCTGTTGGCTTCTGCATTTTACCTTTCCATCCCTGGTATGAAATACGTAACATTTTTACTCTCCACAACTTATTTAAGTGATGTCTCTTTCACCTGCAACCCCTCTTTCGCATTCTTTCTCAAAACTGCTAAATCATTTCTGGACCCAAATGGCCCATAGTAACTCTGAATTCAACCCCCATATCTGCCTATAGCCTCAAACCAGTATCCAGTCCCTTATTCTGCCCTAAACCTTCGCTTTGGTTTTACGTTGTCTCTTCCACACTAAAGGCTTGCCTGGCCTTCCACAAGGGAGTGCAGGTTTACAGATTAATGCTGCATTGAGTGTATCTTATCAGTCTGCTGTTTGCCATCTTCTAATTTGCATATAGACTGAACGTCTGCAGTGAGGTGAAGAAAAAGTAAGGAAGTAATCCTTAGAAAGGTTAAGATTATTTTAATCGTGTTCATCTCATACAGTGATATTCCCCAGTAGAAGGAAAGGGACATTTACTTTACAACTGTTCTCAGATCATGGCTGGAATTGGATGTCTCAGAGGGATGGGCAAGGAATACTGTAGAAATAATTTGGATTAACCTACTCATCAAGTCTTTTCTTTCAGATGTCCTTAAAAAATTGTTTTATGTCTAAGCAAAAAGGCTTCTCTTTCTTTTACATGTATGTTTCTGTGTCGTTAATTTTTTCAAACTCTGACAGCTCAAACTGTGATGAAACTGGTTTATTCTTAGATTTCAATACACACTTTGGATTCCATAGGCTAATTCAGAAGTGTTCAAAGACAGGAATTAGAAGAAGTGTTTCTTTGCCTCAGTTTTAAGTGAATTTTCTCCTCTTACTTGCATTTTAATTTCAAATCCAATCGTAGTATCATTATTCAGAGTAAGGTCAGGAAAAAAATGCCTTTTAATTATACTGTCAAAAATTGTTCAGAAAACTGTGTGGAGATGAGAAATTTTAGGATATTTGGCAAACTCTCACCAATTTAGAGAAAAATGTAATCTAGTTTAAATAGTTAGAGTTTAATCCATTTGATATAATGACCTATAAAATATTGTTTAAAAAGAAATGAGATTGTCTACACTACCCTGGGCTCAGTAAAAAAGTCCTCACTGATGTAACGTGAGTTTGTAGGTAGGGACTGCAATTGTACTTTTAAAGTTATGTACATATCCCTTTGGTATATTTCCTAAAAATGAAGAAGTTTCAGTGTACCAGTAACTGAATACATCCCAAACCCCAAAACCAACTTTTTAAACTGGTAATTATGTGACAAAATATGTATTTTGTCAGATTTGATAAGACCAGTGTGTTGATTCAAACACCTCAGGTAAATAAGATACACACATAGGAATATCATTACAGCCAGCAGCTGTAACTTTATTAACATAATGATAACTGGGGACATGCAAAACATCTATTTCAAGCAATATCACTACCTAGCAGGGCTGCTCCAGAGCGCTTTTACATAGGGTATATCAATCAAGTTAATAATAAAATGGCAAACTTCATTTACATTCCTGAGCACCTGACAGCCAAACCCTTTCCCATTTTCTCCTTGTATTAGAGATCAAGACGAAGGGTGTCTCAGTCTATGTTTAAAGCTTTCCCATATACTGGGGCAGATCGGACACTAACTTACAAAACACTTGAGATTGCCTGAAAACTTTTCTCTTGAATCACTCTGGACTTTGTACCATAAAGTTCCTATATTTCAAATTGGCAAAAACTGCAGAAAAGACATATTCTAAAACATTTAAATTGCATAAAAATAATTTCTAGATAAAATAGAGGACAAACAAGACACGGTACAACACTGTCACAAAACTCAGGAATCAAGAAATACTGGCTATAACCTAGAAATGCAGAAAGAACTAGAGACCAGACAGATTTGCTTAGTAAAATCTAAAAGTTAATGGTAACATTGACCCCATGTAATGGTTTTGTTTGCAGATGTAGAAAAACTGGAGTCATGACTGATTTTACTTTATGTAATAAGCTGTAGTTGAAGCATCTTTTATCACTAACTTTAGGCTTTTTTGTGTTAAAGATATTCTTAGTAGGGAAGACTTCTACAATGTACTATGACAAATTTTATTTGTCCTAAACTGCCAGGAATTTAGTAAAAAAGCTTATAAAATTATACTAAAAACTGAGAGGATTTTGGTAAAAAATGTTGAGGCATTGGATGACGTCTTTTCACACGAATGTACTATTTTTTTTCTTTTAGTCAGAAAAGATTTCTCTTATTCAGCATTTAATATCTGTTAAAACTAGAAAAAAGCAATCCTGTAATTGACAACAGATAGCCAGGCACTGGCAGTATGAAAAACCAGGCCTCAGGTCTTTGATTCATTTGGAAAGAAGGACTTGAACTTGCAACTCTCATATCACAGAGGGGAGACACTTAGATACTGCTTTTTCTGAGGAGACGCTCTCCACTTTTTCCATAAAAACCCTTCAAAAGTCTCAGTTTTGGCTTTATACAGAGTGACCACAGGTGAAGATAGTAATTTCCTACCCAGTTCTTCAGTGCTCATGCCTTGGAGTGATGTTTGCCAGCACTTTTCTGTAAAAACAAGATAATATTTACAAAATTCTTTCATAGCAAGTCTAAATTCCCAGAGTCCATTGACGTATTCTTGGTTTTAAGACCCAATACCACAGGACCAAGAGGTTAAGCAAGTCCTGAAAATATGGATGAGGAATTGCTTATCCATACACAGGTAGCTGAAGTGGTTTTCTCTAGCAGAGTTTAAGTAATTCTGTCACGATTCTCTGTACTTCTGTCCTCTTTGCCCATGGACACTGTAGCCATGTTCTCATCTACATTTTTTGTATTGGGACTGATGCTCATATGATCCTGCTGAAGAATTTAAACATGGTCCGTTAAGAAAATACAACTGGAAGTGGAAAAAATTGAGTTGTTTAGATGTAACTGTTTGTCGCCTTTCTTTATATAAAAAGATTTTGGAGGAAATCCTTGTATTGGAGTTGAGTGGCGAGGTTTTGTAGTGCTACAGGGGTGGCTTCTGTGGGAAGCTGCTAGAAGCTTCCCCTATGTCTGACAGAGCCAGTGCCAGCTGGCTCCAAGATGGACCCGCTGCTGGCCAAGTCTGAGCCCGTCACTGATGGTGGTAACACCTCTGTAATAACATATTGAAGAATGGGTAAAAAAGTTGCTGCGCTGCAGCCAGATGAAAGAATGACTAAATGTGAGAGAAACAACTCTGCAGACACCAAGGTCAGTGAAAAAACAGGGGGAGGAGGTGCTCCAGGCAACGGAGCTGAGATTCCCCTGCAGCCCATGGCAAAAACCATGGTGAGGCATGCTGTCCCTCTGCAGCCCATGGAGGTCCACGATTGTGGAGTCCTGGCTGGACGAGAGGGGACATAGCTTGGTGCGTTGAGCAACCCAGGTTCCGATCTGGAGGTGAGCCTTGGGAGCTTCTGACACGGAACCCTGTTGGGAAGGTAGAGCGATGAGCTCGGGACACTGGAGCAGGGGGACCGTCACGTCACCGTTTCCTGCCACACTGTCACTTCCTTCCTGCCACGCTGTTGTTTCCTGCCACAGCACTGTTTTCACATCGAGAAGCAGCTCTGCACCAATCACAACGAGTTGCAGTAGTTTTACCTATATATGGATTGGGGGTTTGACTAATCAGATGCTGTAATTGCTTTGTTATATAAACCTTGTTTTTGCTGACTAATAAAGGAGAACTATCATACTCATATTGGGGTGACTTCGTTACAATGTTTCCGTAACACATGCCAACACACGATGGAGCAGATATCCACCTGCAGTGCATGGAGGACCCCACACTAGAGCAGGTGGATGCCTGAAGAAGGCTGTGGCCCTGTGGAAATCCACACTGGAGCACGCTCCTGACAGAACCTGTGGACCCGTTGAGAGAGGAGCCCATGCTGCAGCAGATTTGTCGTCGGGACTAGTGACCCCATGGGGGTCCCAAGCTGGACCAGTTCTGTTCCTGAAGGACTAAACCCAGTGGAACAGACCCATGCTGGAGCAGATCATGATGAACTGCAGCCCAAGGGAAGGACTTGCAGGAGGAGGAAGAAGCGGCAGAGAAAACATGTGATGAACTGACTGCAACCCCCATTCCCCATCCCCCTGTTCTGTCTGGGGGGAGGAGGCAGAAAAAATCAGGAGTGAAGTTGAGACCAGGAAGAAGGGAGGGGTGGGGGAAGGTGTTTTTAAGATTTGGTTTTATTTCTCATTACCCTACTCTGATTTGATTGGTAATGAATTAAACTAGTTTCCCCAAGTCGAGTCTGTTTTGCCTGTGACAGTAATTGCTGAGTGATTTCCCTGTCCTTATCTCAAACCTTTCCTTAGATTTTCTCTCCCCTGTCCAGCTGAGGAGAGGAAATCATAGAGCGGCTTTGGTGGTCACCTGGTGTCCAGCCAGGATCAACCCACCACAATCTTACACTGGAATCATTCAGCCAACCTACACAGTAACATTATGGATTTTCTCCAAGGTTTGCTGAACAAGTTTAAGACCATTTTGCCTTTTAAAATAAGATTCAGTTTTCTACGCTCTCTCTTTTGTCTTCTGTTGTGTTTAGTCTTGTTCTTTTGTCTTGTTCTGCATTTAGTATAATTTACTGGACTTGTTCTATCACTGAAATGAATCATTTTGTTCAGATAAGCTTTTGGATTTGTCCAGTCTTTTATGCCTTGTCGTGAATTTGAGGACAATATAGGCTCATGAGTATGAGGTCAAAAGTGCATTTTTCCATAAATGATAAATTCTTTGATCATTTATATAAGGCATTTTCTTACTTCAAGTTTTTTATCACAGTTTTTAGAGTGCCATTCTAGACACTCAACACCTTAGAGATCATAGTCTACATCCATCAAAAACACCACTGTCTTCAGTCTCCTCACTGTCTCAGTGTACAAAATGCAGTTCCATTTTCATTGGAGGCAAGTACCTGAGTCTCTACAATTAATACGATGAAAGTAAACTGTAATTAATAATACAGATAGTAATCCTGCTAAGGAACCTGACTAATCTTAACTCCTGGGCACATACGAAACTCTAGAGATATTAAACTTTCATTTCTCTATTTTTGAGTTTGTTTTTCCAATGCTTTCCTAGTTTGAGAACACCAGACTTACTGAAAGCCATATCTGTAATTAATGCAAGATTTTTATTTTAAATTCTGCTAATTTACAGTTCCTTTGCAACTTGTGTAAATTGATTCTATGTGTACACGATACCACAATTCTGTAAATAATTTTAATTTAGTAAACTGAAGGCTGTAAAGTTTCTCAGAAATTTTAGTAGAGGTCTATGGTATCAGTAAGTCAGTTCTGACAACCACAAGTGAGAGTGATTGAGCAAGTGAATGTCTCTGATGCTCCACTGTATGACCAAATGAACAACATAAAATTAGCTAGAGTTCTTGTTCCAGACAGTTTACTAGCATTATTCTCTGTGAAAGGAATTCAATTCAAAAAACAAAAATTTACTCCATTCTGACCTTCAACGTTTGACAGTGCAGAATTTAAAAATACTCAAAGAAGTTAGAAGGACAAATTCTGAAAACTTAGTACTCATTGTTCTAGATAGTTCAGTTGCTTACAAAATGTCATCAGTGCCCTTGGTGAGAAGGGAGAAGGAATGAACATTCCACCTCTTCTACTGTGTCTGTAAGCAATGATTAGACATTAGCAATCATTATATGTGGTTAGAAGCTGGTTACTTTACAGAGTGTGCTTATAAGGAAATCATATATATTGTGTATGTTAGCTTATGGAAAAATAATGAAGTATGTTACTTTTCATTATGAACACCTTACTACTCTGTATTAAAAATACGAGTCATTACAGGAAAAAAAACAGGTGGAAAAAGAGGTATGTTCAGTAGGCATTTGTAAAACTGCAAATAGAAGAAGATGCATAATTTACTGCAGCCTCAGGGTAGCTATAAATTATATTCGGACTAATCGCTATTTGTTCTGTTATTGTAGTGAAGAATTCTCCTAGCAACTACTGTGCCTTACTGTATCTGTTAGTTAATATACAGAACATGCTTTCTTACAAGAGTGTATACAAATGGATGACAAAGATCCTTATCTTTTCTGGCAAAGCCCACAAGGTAAAATAGTTAATTTTAGGTTGAAAAAAAAGAGAAATCTTATAGTTTCTCTAGACTATTTGGATGAAACAGTAGAAAAGTAAGATATAATGCATGTCAAGAAAAGAAATCAAAGGGCAAGAAAAGTGCTAAAACAGCAATAAGGAGAAAACATAAACCAGCATATTACTAGGTGAGAATTAAAATATAAAAAAATGGTATGAAAAAAGTGATAATAAAGCTTGAAAAAACCTATTTGAATCATTATACAGAAAAATAAGAAAAGAAACCAGTACCAGCTAGTGGTACTGTATGCCTTGGAGAAATAAACAGGTACAATGAAGAAATGATGGTGTATATTTGTTATAGATCGTCTGACTTGGAATGGAAAATTCCTGCATCAACTCTTCAAGTATTAAAAATCAGAAGCTACTACATTCATGAGGGACTTAACAATAACCATTTTGAAACCCATTAGGTAATGAAGACAGTAAAACATGAAAGTAGTTCCTAGAATACAGAGAAGACAGCTTTATGATCCAGAAAGTAGAAAATCAATCCAGAGGAGAAACTGTCCTGGATCTACTTCTTCAATAGGGAGGAACTAATTGAGAACGTGAGTATAATACAGAGCTACTTGCATTACTCACCATATGTATCTGATTGTAAGAAAGTAAATCCTGTTGAATAAAGAAACTGAAGAAATATGGCACAGCAGCGAAACAATATGAGACAGACTAGAATATGTCTGTGCCAAATTATATACCCTGACTTGCAGTCCTAGGGAAAACAGAGTGTACAGTCTCCAGGAACAGGCAGAAAGTTGTGCTGTGCAGCAACGATGCTTGACACATCACTGAAGAACCAATACTAGTAGTCACCAATTATCTACTGAGTTGTTTCTGTCCTGCAGTTTGCAGCATTGTGCTGCTATGGTAAAGCCAGCTGGCAACAGGTTAAGTGGAAGAAGACTAGTCCCAACAGAATGGAGCATGATGCAAGGTAATTAATCTGGTTTTGTAATTTAGGCTAACTTGTTTTAAAATAATATAAGATATATAAATCTATACTACACAGAATGCAACTTGGAAATGCTTTCTGCTGTTGCTTGACCCTCAGGAGGATGAAGGTGGGAACAGAACAACACAGAAGAGTCTGGAGCACTCGGGCTCTTTTGGGGTAGTGCCTTCTCCAGGTAGGTCTCTAGCACTGTTTCCAGTCTTCATGGGTTATTTGAGTGGGTACTCTCTATCCTATCCTGTCTGTTTTCATCTACAACAAACAAAGCAGAGTCAGACAGGACAATGAACTACTAGGGCCAGTTTACAACCTTGCAGTACCACTAAGCAACATAATAACCATGATCTTTAATAGAATGAAAATTCTCCAAATTAAGAAGTAAACTAATCCGTGTAATCACAGAATCACAGAATCACAGAATAGTAGGGGTTGGAAGGGACCTCTGTGGGTCATCTAGTCCAACCCCCCTGCCGAAGTAGGATCACCTACAGTAGGCTGCACAGGACCTTGTCCAGGCGGTTCTTGAATATCTCCAGAGAAGGAGACTCCACAACCTCCCTGGGCAGCCTGTTCCAGTGCTCCGTCACCCTCAGAGGGAAGAA
>Ga0065711_1027058_pt1 | contig 54950 bp, 30 predicted proteins | sample Hoacrofraction12_FD_59098 | JGI IMG/M metagenome (GOLD analysis project Ga0065711, IMG submission 59098) | Hoatzin crop microbial communities from Cojedes, Venezuela - Epithelial fraction 12 v2 (version 2) | ecosystem: Host-associated > Birds > Digestive system > Esophagus > Crop | place... | reverse complement strand
TACTAATATCTGAAGGGTGGGTCTCAGGAGGATGGGGCCAGACTCTTTTCAGTGGTGCCCAGTGACAGGACAAGGGGCAAAGGGCACAAACTGAAGCATAGGAAGTTCCGTCTGAACATGAGGAGGAACTTCTTCCCTCTGAGGGTGACGGAGCACTGGAACAGGCTGCCCAGGGAGGTTGTGGCATCACCCTTCTTTGGAGATATTCAAGACCCGCCTGGACAAGGTCCTGTGCAGCCTGCTGTATGTGACCCTGCTTCGGCTGGAGGGTTGGACTAGATGATCCACAGAAGTCCCTTCCAACCCCTACGATTCTGTGATTCTGTGATTCTGTGATTGTACAAGGAAGCCTACGGGATGTTTCTGCGTAAAATAAAATAGGATTAAGACCTCACAAACATTGCCCAAATAACAAAAAAATATATACTCTTACACGGGTAAACAAAGATTGCTCTTACAGTAGAACACCTTTATCATAATAGGTGTATCAGAGTGGAATTATGCTGAGATTCCTGTTGGGCATTACAGAAATGAGTAAGTAAAGGCAAATTGATTGCAGAGTGAGTCTGCTTATAGCATAGATCCTTATGGTCTAAAACTAAAGAAGCAGATTAACAGTAGACCATGTCTTCGATTTCGTAGCCTTCACTATGATTGCGGCAGGAGATAGACACATGGTCCCACCAGACCACTAAAATTTCCCCTTGTTTAGTAAGAAAATATGCCACCACCCAACTTCTGAAAAATGAACTTCATTCACTGCACCTTTGTATTGGACAGGATCAACCAGGTTCACCAGTCACAGAGAAATTGTTGGATAATTAAGAACTATTAGCATACTGATATACCATTTGTTTACCCCTGCAACAGCAAAGATGAGTTTCACCATAAAGGCTGCTAGCTCGACTTTGTGTCAGCTGCTGGGATCCTTGGGAGTCTCAGCTTGATGTAAATGCCACTAACTAGCAGTTCTTCTTGAGAAAGGTTTGCTGCTTAAGAACTAATTTTATTGAAAAAATACGATGGATGACACACACATTCATGGGAATACAATACTTCCCCTGACCCATCAAAATTTGTCAGGGTCAATTACCATTCTTGACATAAAACATGCATGTTATCATCACTACAATCTTGAAATGTGTGCTAACCCATGGGAACACACTAATTCATTTCTTAAAAAAATAACACAACATATTGTTTGTAGGGTACAAAACTTTGAATAGAATTATAACCTAGTCCATCTGTACTTTGGCACAATGTTTGTGTTACTCCATAATCCTGGAGTGTGACATTCCATGTCATGTATTAAATATTTACTTTTGACTTATTGGGCTCTCAATCTAATATAAAACACCTTTTGGGTCCCCTTATCCTCTAATATAAAATGATATTATTTACTAGGGGAAAGTATTCTAAATTCCCAGGAGGATCATAATAGCTGCCTGGCTTAAATCCAAAACCAAAATGAACAACAAATAAAAAAATATTTTTTTTCAATGACCATTTAATTTCTGAGGGCCTAGTATCTTAGGGGGCATTATCTAGTATGGCTAACAATCTTTTTGTATTGAGTTACACAAAAAATCTCAGCCACATGACTCACCCTTCCTTCTATAGATGCATACATCCTTCATTTGACACCTAAATCACTAATTTCCGCAGACCATCTCAGCATCAAGACACTTTCATTCCAAACTATTTCAAAGTTGTCAAGGAATTCTCTGACTCGAAAAGAATATTTGAAAAGCATTTAAACAAATAATAGAGAAACATTTATTGATTAAGAAAACCCTTTCCCTAATAATTTTTTCCCACCTCTCAGGCATGGCAGATAGGCTTGGACTGCATCTGCAGACATAGGGGAAGTGGAGCATGTTTCTATGAATATTAGAGTGCTTGTTTTAATGTGACTGTGAAACCAGCGAAGCACACTTATATACACAGAAGTGAATGCCTAGCAGAATTGACTACTTTGTCCAGCCAAGCACTTACAAAATCATGACTAATGGTTTTGTACCTAGCATTGAATGAACCTGCAACTTCAACAAACACTGAAGAAATGACAAAAGAAAGTCATGGTGTGCTGTCTTTTACAAACTTTTTCATTCATGCCTTGCTCTGCCTTTTCAGTACAAGGTAGCAGTCAAACAAAATTTATGAAAAGCACATAAAGTAATTCTGACTTACAAGACCACAGTCATAAGAGGCTTTTTTTCAGTCTCTTGGCCACAAGAAGGAGGATAACCCCTTCTATAATTCATAAGAAGAGAAGAGCAGTCTGTTAAAGTGAAAGGTCCGTCCAGTTCAGTGTCTTGTATTTATAAACAGCCAGGTGATACATCTGCTTTCTTGAACTTCCCATTCCTCCCCAATACCCTTACAGACCCACTCATGTTATCTCCTTTCCGCCTATAAAGAGTCCTCAGCCATTTTATAGGAGCTGTTTTATGCCTTCAATCACCTTAGCCTGAAACTTTCACATTTCTTTTATTATTATATCTTTCTTGAGATGATGGGGCCAGAACTATACAGCCTACATGAGATGCTGTCACAGCTTGAATTTTAACATGGGAGCGTCTTTGTGTTTTCCATTCTTTCCTTTATAATTTTTAACTTCTTTTTTCTGTTATTGACTAATGAGCTAAAGTTTCTGAGGAGCTAACACCCAAATGGTTTTTTGAGTGATAAAGACTATATTGATGCCTATAATTTCCATTTGTATCATTTGTTATTTATTTAGATTTAAGATTATTTGTTTATTTTTTTCATTTTCAAATTTTAGTTGTTATTTTGTACATTTCACTTTTTTCTTTCACCTGTCTGAAGGCCTTCTGCCATATATCTGAGGAAGTATTGAATATTTTCAAATATCTGTCATCACAGTGTATGATCAGTGTTTCTAGATCTTTCATTAATCTTTATCTGTGTGTAGCTCCTCCCACAGACACCTGTGGCACAAAACAGTTATTAGTCTTTTTGAATATCCTTCCTCTTATGCCACATCAGCTTGCTTCTTCAAGAATCTATGGTGAGAAAGTTTCATCTTTTGGAAACCCAGCTAAATTTTATCAATTGAATATTCCTTCGTAAATCCTAGGACATCAGCTAGGACAAGCTGTTGCTTTTGTGACTGATAGTTAATTGCTTCAAAGAACTCTACTGCCTTTGTGAGGAATGGTCTTCATTCACACTAGCAATGTCAACTGTCCGTTCATAAAAATACGTGTATCCATTTGTCTAGCAAAACTGTTATTTAACATATTTTTATCAGTCTGTCTAGTATGAACATCAGGATCAAGATAATTTTAAGCAACATGTTAGACCACATATTATTGTTCACTCATTTCTTTCTTAAGCTGCTTTAGAACCCTTGGTAAAAGACCACCAGGTCCTGATAACATCTGACAGTTTATTTTGTCCAGCTTGTTCTATGTCTTCACTGATCCTTCCTTTTGAGACAGATCATCTAGTGCTTCCCCCATGGAAACCTTCCTAAATTTAACCATGGTGCATACTGAGACAAAAAACCCTCACTTTTTCTGATAGAGTCTCATATTCTCGGAGTATATCTTTATTCCAGTAGGTGAGGTCCTACAGATTCTCTGGCAGGTTTCCTGCTACTGTTGTGTTGAAAAAGGATTTATTGTTAGCTTGTTTGCATTTTCCAAGTGTTTTCTAAAAATGTTATCTATTTTGAACTGCTGCAGTATTTTTCTATTTTACATACCAGAGTTTATGTTTTTTTTCTTTTTCTGGTTTGTTTGTTTTTTTGTTGATGTTGGGCTTTTTTTTATTTGAACACAGCTGGATCCTCTCCAGGTCATTCTCTTACTTCTCATAGCCACCCCCTGCTTTATAGTTTTCTGTAGCTTCTACCTAAAGTCCTTTAACAGGCAGTGTCTTCTGTGAGCCATCAATGCTATATCTTCAAAATTTCCCCAATTTCCCCATAATCTGCAAATACGTTTTCCTTATAGCTGATCCTTTTAGTTTACTTCCAGTAAAATTCCTCATTTTCAAACTGTTTTCATTTCTTTAACTAAACATTACAGCAATTAATGTCTTGGCCTCATGTGTGCTGTATCTATGGACATGCCATGTTACATCATAGATCTGACACATCATGTAGCGCATAGCCATTACGTAGCCCTATAGCCTTTATTTTATCATGTCTTATCAGGCTTACTGTTTAGTGGAACATATACTTCCCTACAAACAACCCATAGAAATAAGCACCTGCCTAAATGAAAATGGAAATCGGTATATTACTTTACTGTGGTCACAAGGAACACGAGAAACCATGACTGGATCCTAACACAAAATAGTCTTCTTCAAGGATCAGGCTGTCTCTACATATGATCTCGGTGGCATGATAAGCAGACGTTTTGAAAGGCTCTGGATGGAAGGAGTCATTGAGCTCCCTTGCTATTGTAACTGAGAAAACAGCAGTTTTCTGAGAGAAGGCAGGGAGGTGCAAAGCTAGTGCAGCTCCTTGAAATATGAAAAAGAGAAAGGGTGATGTAGAGAGAGACCCATCAACAGCTCTGAAAAGGACATTCTGCAAATCAAATTACGAAAAAACATTTCTGTAAAAAACCTAGGATTCACATGAGCCTGAGGCAAGGAAGGCAACACAGTGGCAAACCTAAGAAGTGGGTACACATATCAATGGGAAGCTTTTGGGGCTTGGAACACTGAGGAGGAAAAGCAAAAGCAGTATCAATTCTGCTGTGGGAGATGACAATAGCTTCAGGACCTGCCCATGTGGAAAATGCATGAGCGCTTCATGCACACAGATAGTCTGACATATGTTTCTTATATAAAACAGAAGGTATATGTGTGGACTGTAATTAAAGTGAACCACTCCTACAAGTTGATATATGATCTCACATACGTTCAGTATGTAAAACATATGCTGTTTAGGTATATATAGCACTTGCATATAGCTCACATACATTTTTGAGATGCATCGTGGGCAAGCATTATAGGAGACGTTTGGATGGTTGTGGATGCAAGGGGAAGCCAGAGGCAGACAATATCCTGACAGAGTATACAATACTGGGAATGATGGAAAAGACGGAAAGAAAAATCCATGAAATGGCTCAGAAACAGTAAAACCACAGAGTGAAAGGAGGGGGAAAAGGAAAAGCGGTAGTCCTGTTTCCTAGCTTGAAGTGTAAAAAGCCTAGTGTGAAAAAGACAGCTTATAGAAAAATTTGATTTGACAGATGGAAGAGAAGAATCATAAAGCAGATACACAAAAAAAAGGGTACAAGGAAATAATTTTTTTTTAAAGTAGCAAAAAACAAAACAAAACAAAAAAAGAAAAGAAAATACAGTGGGAATGAAACAAAAATAAATGTTAAAAACAGGGAAGTAAAAGAAAATGAAGTACTGAAAAAAACCCTTGATAAGAAAGAAAGAAGAAATACAGAAAAAGAAACAAAAAGCACTTGATTATTTTATTGATAGCAATTAAATATGTTAATACAGCTTGAAAAACAAAGTATAATTTTCTGTGTATTAACAAAGTAATATTAGACATTTTTTCTCAGCCTTTGTCACATCATGCCTCCTCCGGATGTTGAGATTATACATCATTAGGATCCATTCGGATGAAAGGCACTATGTAAATTTAAACTTATTAGCATAGTAATTGTGACATTTTCACAAATGCATCATGATTCACTCTAATTTATTTGTTATTTGAAATGATTTGCCAACTAATTTCTATAATTCTTGGTCTGCAGCTCATTCACAGTTCATTCTGAAGAACTGAAATTCATAATCCAAGCTATTTTGGTTGAAGAAATAATCACATGGTGATTTTTTTATTTGTTGATTGGAGGGCTGTGACTCTTAGAATATACATTTTTGTCCATATATCTTCTTGATTACCAATTTAAAATCTATTTGTAGCTAACAGTCTATATTTTTCATATAAACCCCTGTGCTCTAGAAAACATTCTTGCCAGGAAACTTGTTTTTAAGAGTGGATATTGATGCAAAGTGAACAAAATAGATATATCTACAATGTAAATGAAATTCATTTAAAATTGAAAATGAATGTTCACAGTATGTTTCTTCTAGCATTTGCCAGCTCTGGAAATAATCATGGCCTAGGTTACACCCAGAAACATGTGTGTACACCATATCTAAGCCAGATTTATATTTCTCACTAATTTATGTGTGAAAAATGAATTTGCTAACACTTCTAATGAGCTTGTTTTACAAAAGAGTAACATACTATTGTTCTTCTAAAGAGAATAAATAGATGGGCCCTAGAACATCAGCAGCAAATGTAGTTGGATCGGTGATTGTAAGTCTTTTTCTAAAATGTTGATTTGTTTGGATGAATTCAAGCTTTGATACAAGAGATGACTCATTAAACCTGAACTTTGAGTATTCCCCAAGCAATTTCTTTATTCTTACAGAAAGGTTGTGTCAAATGCTGGGATGAAAACATTGCTCATTATTTCATCTCACTTAGAAATAGTGTACATATAAATTTGTATTGAATAACTGTCTATCATGCAGATCTTCATCTGAACCTATAATCAAACTCTAGTTTCTATAATGGTTAATCTCTAGTTCACATGGCACTCTGCCACATCAGCTTACGTTTCCCCTAGAGGCAGATGAATCACAGCATGGATACAGCAAAATGTATCCAGATGCAGACCTACCTGGGATTTCTTAATTATATTCATGTAAAGAGTTATTGGTGCTGTGCATCACATGTCAACTTTTTGGTCCCTATAGCCATGGTCCGCTGTTCATTTGAAGATACAGGTTCCTTTACTACACTTTCTTAATACTTTCTGTCAATAAGTCAGTTTTTGTTAGGCAGAGAGTTTTTGTATAGTCAAAGGTCTGAGATACCCAGATTTTGCTGAGAATTTGAAACTAATCTGAAGTTGGCAGAAATGGTTAACAACTGTTTATTTAAGCAAAGTATCCACACCACTTATATGTTTGCTATTGATCTTTGTCCCCCCAAAACTATAGGATAACGTGACAGGCTTTCTTGCAAGCAGAACGCTGTGTTTTCCGAAGGTGGGGCATGGTAAGTTGAAGTTTGCTCTAAGAATAATGAAGACTGAATAATTTCTAATTGCATTGTTTCACTTCATGTTAACCTGATACTTGTAAAAAGTGATAGAACAATTGTCTATGGGAATTAGTTACTGTTCTCATCAGATGTTAAGTTAGAGCAGCATTGTCCACTCTTCTGCTTCTCTGTTAGATTACTAATAAGTGGTAACCGTCATGATTTTATGTAGGTAACACGCTGTGGGCTTGGATGCACAGCCAGGCAATCCAGATGTGTTTAGATTAGTGAGCAGATGTTCTAGATAGCCATACCATAGATGTGCAGGATATTTTGGTATTGCCTGTCTATTCTGTAGCACATATAAACCTTTTTTCATTGTTCCCCACACATTAGGGAATTACATTCCACTGGAATGATAATCAATTAACAAAGCAAGTAAACTCATGCAAAATACACTGTATACTGGATGTTCAATAACAAAATTATTAAATTAAGAAAGGGTTAAAGCTGTGAATGTAATTATATCCTGTCTAAAGTAGTGTTATTAATACTCACTGAAAATGGAATGAAACGTCTTAAACAACAACTACTTAATTTGTGATGAGAGTAGGACCGGACTCTGAGGTATATGAAAAATAATATGAAAAATGATATATTTTTTTTCTGCTAAAAATGTTTTCAAGTTTTAGCTCTAATTATAGTCTTCTAGGAGTATAAATTGAGTAGTTTGAAATACTTAGAGGTTCTCTGTAGAACATCAATAAACTTCAATAAACTTCAGCTAAATTTCAAGAGAATCAAACCATGTTTAGAGCAAACTTGATTGAAGTTATAGGAACTGTTAAGACTGTATAGTTTAAAATTACTCTAGTTACTAAACATCAGAACAATACTGTTTCCAGTCTGATTCCTTTTTAAGACCATGGTACTCTTCAATTTTACACTGAAGCAAAACTCTGTGGGAGAAACAAAACCAGAAACAAAATTACTGATGTGAAGGCAATCTGTTAAATCTCTGAGTCCTATCAACGTCTCTGAAATCAAACACGATATTCAGACAGAAAAGGAAGAAGAAACATCACAGTTGTAGTTTACTATTATAACAGATTTTCTTATTGTTTTCCTTTCAAAGCTATCACTTGTTTTGTGATTTAATAGGCTAGATATAAAAAATATTGAATATCTATTATAGAACTCAAGGTGGTAGGTACTTCAGCATATATATTTAGACCCTTGTATCTGTCCTAAGCCCCCACACACTCTTAGATGCAAAAAGAATTTACAATCTGGTGGAAAACCTTGAGTGTCAACTCATGTGACTAATTCAAAACACATTCAAAACAGATAAAGAGTGGGCAGAGCTAAGAGTCTAACTATATCCAAAAAGTGTAAGGAAAATATGTGGGCAACTTCCACTTGTGGTGAACAATACTATTTTCAAAGACTATGCTTACTATTTGGTAAATTGTTTATAAAATTACAAATTAAACTGATCAGGTTTTATGTAGAAGAAACTACCAAATATAGCATTGAGAATGTATCACCTTACAAAGGGGGCACTGAAGTATAGAACAGGGTTATTACTCCTGTTTGAACGAGGAGTATACTTCTTGGTATGCAATGTGCATTTTATTAAATGGCAGTGTAAAATGTTATAAAGTATTTATTAAAGAAATAGATTATAATGCTTCCTCACTATAAGAAAGAGACATCACATCACTAGCTGGTTGAACTGAGGGAAGAAAGTATCTTTGCAACTTACATAATTCTCTGTACATGTGAGTAATGAATCATATGGGGTTTTTTTCTGTTCTATCACCTGAAATACTTTTCTTTGCCACTAGGGCAAGGAAAAGACTTCTGAAAGATCAATGTCACGTCATGTTCCTAGCCTTTTTTCAACTGCAGTGTTCCTAAGGCTCTCTGACTGTATATGTTTAGAGATCAGCTGGGGTAGTTTGTATTCTGAGATTCAGTAGCAATTCAGGTGAGTATCATCTCAGCCACACAATAATGGGCAGTCCAACAAATGGTTCAATATTTGTGCAAGGCACTCCAGGCACCAAATTACAGGGTTGAGGGTATTAGCCACTTGAATGAGCCAACTGGCTGAACATTGCTAAGTGCTCTTTAATAAGTGCTCTCTCTATTCTTCTCGTGTGAAAGGCTGAGCTACAAAGCTGATGGGCTTTGTAGGTGGGAGCAGGCAATTAAAGTCTTTTTCAAAAATGCAAACCTCTGTAAACTGAACATATTCTTCAGTGGGACATTTTGTTTACTGAATTTTAGTTTAGTTGTTTTGAACTTTAACTTTGGTGTTAAATTGTTTTCTTCTGTTTTTGTTGGCGTGATTTGTATGCAGACCTCCCACACACATCTAATACAATATACTTCACTTTGCACTGTGCTTTTCTGTTCTTTTAAGCAAAATTTTCATACAGGCTCACGGCTTTTTCCAGTTTCCATGCAATCCCAGTGCTCCTGAAAGGTCAGCTAACTACACTAAGGGGAAGCATGCTTCCACTTGGAGGCAGCAGGCATGCACCGTCCTCTCACGGGCTCGCCCATGCATCTCCCTCATCAGCCTGCAACTTTTCCAGGTGGGACCTACTTCTTTGCAGGGCCTCCCAGACATGGGGAATTTGGTCACTGCTTTTGATCCCAGCAAGTATCCACTACGACTGAGAAAATTTTGCAGGTATATTGCAGCTGATCATCACTCAGCCCGGGTGCAAAACTCTTCCACTCAAATTTAGGTAGCTGTCATGAAGATACCTACATCTGAGCTAGTCACCCTGGATTCTCTTTGTAGTTAATAGAGAGGATAAAGTCACTTTGAGATTCATCAGACCTACTGAAGTGTTCACATTAGGGTAAGTTAAACCTTATAGTGAAAATGCCTAAGAGGCACAAAAGCAAAAGGAGTTAGAGCAGGATTGAAGAACTGTTGGGAAAGATTTTTTCTGGCAGTGGGAGACTTCTCAACTATCAGCATGTGAGAAAGTGGGAAGCTGGCAACAAAGAAAGGAAATGTAAAAGGAAAGAAGGAAACCTACTATTCAAAGCAGGCTAGTCAAAATATAGGAAAGTATATACCACACTAAAATTCCTGGACCACTGAATGACTAAAAATATTCAAGTATGTTAAGAAAACTGATGTATTCCCCTGTTTTGTGTAGTTCTTTTTCCTTCTGGATTTTTCTTTCCACTAACTAAAATGCAGGTGGCTCTGCAAACCTAGCAGGTCTACTTTTTTGCCATCAAATGTGACAGAAGCAATGACCCGTAAGCCAGAGCTGCGACAAGGTGAATCTTCAGGGAAGTTTTCCCAGGAACCCATAAACACCAGCTAGTTTTGGACAGCTGAAGCTATGAATTCCCATTTCTAAAAGCTGGGAAAACAGTCTTCGCCTAGAAAGAGTGCAGAAGAGGCCATGAAACTCAGCGATCTTGGAATGTCCTGTGAAGACAGAGGCGTATGAACCCAGAAAGGACGTTCAAACCCAGAAAAGAAGGTTCAAACCCAGTGCCTAAAACTACCGAGTATTTAGCTGAAGTGCTTGGCCAGAATTTACTTTGCAGAGCGTTTGATCTTGTGCCAGAGTAACCCTCATTCTCCTACAGGCGCTCCTTTACAAATTAAAGTTTGTAGAAGAGGATTTACAGTAGGGCACTAGAGTATTTAAAAAATAAAAAAACATTATAAGAAAAAATTCCCATTTCACTGACAGTACCATTGTGATCCTCTGCCTTGAAACACTTGTTCTAGTTTTAATAGGCCAGAGCTCAAAAAGAGTGACCCACCCAGCCAATAGGGAAAGACTTTTGCTGAGTGGCACAAAGTATTTAGCTGTCTACGGAAAAAAAAATAGGTAAAGGAAAAGAAGCTAAGAAATATTTTTGCACCTCAAGGAAACAGACTGCAATTTTGAGCATAACTAAAGTCTGGAATTAACAGTTTTCCCTGGGAAGTAAGAGAAATCTCATTATTTTAGTAATCTGGATTGGGCAATATGCCGTAGGTAATAATCTTGCCAAGGCAGAAAAATGGACAAAATGGCCTTATGCTGTTGTTAATTTTGAATTTATGTGACACTAAGAGCCAGATGCTTGGTCAATGTGAATTTGCTTAGCTCCATTGGGCTCAATGGATGCTTTAAGATCTACAGGCAAAGAAGTGCCCTCATATGTACAGCAATTGGAGGTCTATTAATTATGGAACAATTCTTTACATCCCCACTTGAATGGAATACTATCTTATCTCTTTTGCAGCTCTTGAGCTCCTCAGTGTAAAGGTATTTGAAGTTGGCCTTCTTTTGATTCTGAAGTTCTAACAATTTTTTTCAGAAGCCCTAATTTGGTTCTTGAATTCCCAGTCTATAATGAATCAGAACATGTGCTCCTGACACATAGTAACTACATGATTACATATGTAAGCAAGTACTCAGGATCTAAAATCCTGTGTCAAAATATACAAAATGCACGTGCTAGATTAAGAGCATGTGTAAAGATCCCATCCAAAGAAGCTGATCACACATTTTCCTTTCAATGCTTCTTTTTTATCTGTATTTAGCATTTAGCAATAGTAACATACAATAAATGATTCTAAGCCTTTGCAGGTGTGATTAAGTGAATGAACACGAAAAAAATGGAGAACATTTACCTCTCTAGCTACAACATAATTATTTACCTTTCAGATATTGAGCAAATGTATATTTGTGTTGATCAGTACACTTAATTTATTTTTCCAATGTTGCAAGGTTAACAAGCAACCACAAAAAAAATCTTAGACAAAACTTAGTTAATGAGTATTTTTCAAAAACTGAGCCAAAAACTGAGTTTAATAGAACAACAACTATGGAGGAATTCTGTGAAAAGTTTTATAAAAAAAAAACATAACTAAATTTTAGACAAGGAAAAAGAAAGAAAGTATGTGTATGAAGGGAAATTGTTGTTCCAGGCAGATTCATATAGAAAGTTTAAGGGCTTAAGTTAACCTTGATATTATAGAAAGCGAAGGAGAGAGTGTAGAAGTCCAGAACTGCATTTAACACCAAAGCACAACAACTGCTTAAAAGGCAAGGAAGAAACACTCATATAATTCAACAAACCTTAATATTCTATTTAAAAACAAAAAACCTGTTAGTTCTTAGCATTGCCTTCTCTGAAAATATTAATTGCAACTGTAAATGGTTATCAGATGATCATTAAGGCTGAAAATTTGTTAGTGATTTCTCCAAAGAATCAAAGATTAGTCACATTCCCCTCACTTCTGGCAGGACTGTCCTTTACCAGGGAAAAGCCTTTGGCTAGCAGCAGTACTCCTAAGCCTCTGTCTTCAGTAAGCTCCCTGGCTCTGAGCTATCTGATCTTCCAAAGCTTGTCCTGCTGGAAAGTTGTGGTACCCTCCGATCCTTTCAAACAAGCACATGACAGCACAGTGCAAAGGCTGAATTGATTAATGCTTGTATGGGCTTGCAAACATTAGATGTTTACATTCAATGAAACACATACAGAGCTACCTAGGGCTTGGACGCCAAAAGGTCCTCTGACCCCTAGCTTGTTTAGATGGTTGTTACACATCCCAGGGCCCAAATCTGCAAGGCTGTCCGTGCAAACTAGTGACACTTGTGAGCAGAGTTTGCATGGACAAGTGTTGCTTATCTTGGAAACAAGTAATTCATAGTTCCAGGAGAAGGCATGAGAAAAAGAGATAAGAAAAAGAGATTTAAGTTGCTGACTGACATCATCACATTCCAATTCCTTTACTCTGTCTGTGCAATGTTATTTGCTTGATTGATTAGAGGTATTTTATTTCAAATTCATTCAATACAATTATTTTTGACACTGTGTTATCCTTGACTTCTAACCACTCCAGAGCAAAGGTCTTTTCAACACTTTTTTTGTTGTGTGTGTGTGTGTGTGTGGCTTTGCCTAGAATATTACCACCATTATAGGAAATGGACTATGACTTCCTGTAGCTAAATCAATCTCCTTATGGTCATGACTTTTTAAAATGAAAAGCATTATAATTTGCTTTAAATTGACACTGAAAACAGTCCACCAGTTTTCTTTCCAAAGAAAAAAACCACAAACACAAAACAGTTATAAATGCATCTATTTCAAATCTTACATCGATTTTCCACAGCAGAAGAACTGCAGAGTACATCTCCGTACCATAGACGTCAGTCATGTTGCTCAAAGCAGATCTAGAAAGTGCTTGTACAATATGATGGCGGCAGCAGAACTTGGTTAAGGCAACGTCTATGGGTGTGTTTAATTAGACTCAGGCATCAAAGTGATACCACAATGATTGCCTGCCCATGTGGCATTTACCACATGGCTAGCATGGGAAATGGGAAGCCTTGTACCAGGGCTGGAACAGCACATGACACAGATACTAATTGTCCAGAAACTGGGTTCCCCCTTTTTATCCCTTTGCTCAAGTCAACCACAACTAGATGGCAGTTCCGACAATACGTAAGGCTCGATGGGGAACCCAGGGACTAACAGATGCAGCCTTCAGTAATTGAACACCATTGCTGCTTGCACAATTTGGCCTCATGTTTGTTTGAAGCAATTGTTCTTAATTGCTTCTCTGTACAGACAGTCCTGTTGAGTACAAAGGCCAGAGCTGTACAGTGGGGTTTGGGAGTGCTCTGTTGTGGGTGAAAGGAGGCGAATATCAGCCCTCTCCTCTTCCTTATCACAAGCCTAGGTTTCCACACAAGGATACCTCAGTGGAAGCAGGAAGGAAGCTGTGGTACACTTTAGTGCATCCATGCTGATGTAACAGGGGGAACCAGAATTTCAGCACTACATACAACACCTATCACACAGTATAAACACATCTGACCTGTGGCTTTACAAATGAATTAAATTAATCTACTAAACAGAATAAAGGAGTTACAGGAAGATTGTGTGGAACGAGTATTGTGCTCTAAAATCTAAAATCCCACTTTGCAAAGATGTTTCTTTGTGCATATATTTGCACTCTTCATCCATTAAAACACAGCTTCATTGGTCGTTACTCAACCAACACACAGCAGTTCATGCATGGAGGTGCAACTCAGGTTGTGTTGAAATGGACTGCTTGTGGCTGATCAAGGTGAAAAAAGTGTGTTATCTTCTCTCCCGATTGCACATAGCTTCTTGCTCAAATACACTAAAAATGCTGAGGGCTGATGTTCTGAGCAAAGCATCCACACTTTCCTATTTTAAACGTCAGTGGAATATCATGACTAAAAATAGGAAATGACCTGAAAAGTTCAGAATATTTCTTAGTCCTTTAAAGTTAAAACATCCCATTTCAAGAACTTAATACAATTCCCTTAAAGAGCAGAACTCAGAAAACTTGAAAGTGGTTCCCTAACTGTAAGTGCCTACTTCCCAACTGAAGAAGCCTTTTTCTAGGAGATTCTTTGAGTTGGAGGTCTGTTTCTGAACTATATATAGAGATCGCATCCCACCGCAATATTTGGAATCATGTGGAAACCAGCTGAAACAGCTGTCTCGTATTTTAAAGCCAGGCTATTAACATTTGCTAAGTGTCAATCAGCATGTACGTATTCATCCCTTTCACAAATCTATATCTTCAGAGCTTTATAATGTAAGCAAAAATAAAAACTCTGTGAAACATCTTGACATGGAGCATTATTTCCAAAGACTATATTCTGCACAACCTTAAGCGTGTCTACACAGGGAAATTCCCGATTAGAACTACAGGAGAATAAGATTTCCCTGTAAACACTGCCAGAAAAGCTATTCAGTCAATACTGCACTCCAGAATAAAAGTGATCTAATATCAAAATAATTATTCCACTGATATTTATTTTTCCATTGGTAAGCTGGACAATTTCCTGTTTCAAATTTTTCTGTTTCAACAGGAATACCTACCTGGAGGTTTCAATCACATATCAAAAATAGAAAAAAAAAGTCAAATATTGTCTGTATTGTCATTACACTTCTGTTAAAATGAACATTATTTATTCAAATGGTCCAATTCATGTGACATTATTCATTACTTCTACAGTGATAGAGATGTTGCAATTTAGCAATCAGTTACTGCACATCTGTAGCAAATATTGCAGATTAATCTGTTGGAAGGATTTTGTTCACAACATTACTACCTTTCTAAAAAAGTGGAACTACCTTTTAGTCTCTGGCTTGAATAAAATTACTTCCTATGCATATGTATAAGAGATTTTATTCAGAAAACTGCAAAGTCTGTAGGTTGCTCCAGTCAGACATGACAATGTTTGTTTCACTTTAAAGGCTTTATTTGTTGAAGAGACCACATATTGGAATTCACTGTATAACATTCTTATATTTAAAAAACATTTTGTGTGAAATATTTTTAAAGACCAAACAAATCTGATTAAATATTTCTTTCACAAATTTATGCTAGAAGTGCTAAAATTTGAAAGGAGTTGAAGATTTGGTTCATATCATACTTCTGCTCTTATTTTTCCCTTTCCCTGTCCTGGACTTCTCACCCTGCTGTAAGGCAGAGGAAGTTAAATGAGGACTGTTGACTTTCCATTGTATTTCCTGCCTTTTTTCAGCTTCATATCAGATGTATATTGTAATTCAAACTTTTAGTATAGAACTTCATAATTTGAGTCAAGTAAATATCTATGATTGAGATTTTTCCTATACGTATAATCCGAAGTAATTTATGCAGCATAAGGTTAAACAACTGAAAAGCTTTTGTCTTCCACCATTTCCTTTATGGCATCTATGAGACACGCTCACACAACAGGGATCAGAGCCATGCTTAGCTAATACTGGTTTCAAGTGGTGACTTGAGCCCAAACTGACAGAAGAAGAAGAAAAATTTCTCAGGAAAGTCCAGTATCCATAAAGTTCATTTCCGGGGTCCTTGTTTGAAAATAAACCAAAGAGAGAGAGTTTGATTAGATGATGTATGTACAGATCTTTCATATGCAATTTTGAAATGATCTCAACAAGCGTAGTTGTATCCTTATACCTGCACACCCTCGAAAAGGTCTCCTGCATTTAATCAGCCAAAAAACTATGTTAATTCACATTGAAAAGATTTGAGGGGAAAAAGCCAACCCTAGAAAAGGGGCAGAGGGTTGAATAAGAAAGAGATTGAGCAATCACAAGTTTGTTTCAGAGAAAAGGTATCAAAAGCTAGTATAAATGCCATATTCTAACTAAAGTTTTTCTGTATTTGTGGGCTCAAGCAGCACCCAAAAAGAGATAGAGAAGCTCAGTTCTGAGCTACTGTGAAGTCCCAGTCTCCTCTTGCAGGCCGTAGTCATTAACCCTCTTTTAAATCTGGGGACTTGAGATCGCTCTTCAATAACTGAGAAATCCAATTCCTTCCCAAACACAGCTGCCAGAGGATTACTGCTCACCCTGGAGGAGACACATGAGGTCTCAGCCTTCTTGTTTCTCATGAAGCTTAAACCACATCTGAAGTGATCTAGTAGGAATCACTAACCACCATGCTATCAGCAAGCACTCCTTGCAATCCGAGCAGAGGTACAAAGCTCAGGGTTAAAGCTCAGAAAACTGATCAGTATTGTGTTATAATCACGAATCATAAAATCATCATATAGTCATAAAATGAACATTTTTAGTATTGATGTTATAGATTTTCTAGCAAACTGTAATTAATTTCTCTTCTTGAAGCTCATTTTGTGTGTGTGTGTCAGTGTATGATCTAAATATTTATCAGACCACTGATATTAGAGACTGACTGCTCCTTGTGTCAGCAGTCAGGCAGGAGTACAGAAGCTCAGCTTCCAGGTTTTAAGCTAATGCTACAATATTTTAGTGATGCAGTTTCAGAGTGTAACTTTTGTAAGATGAAAAATTGTATACCAGAAGTGTGAGAAGATAATTTATCGTGTGAACTTTGACATGGGAGAGCAATGAAACAGATATCTGCAAACTCCTTGCTGTTAAAATTTTGAAAGTTTCTCTGATGCCCTTCAACAGAATCTTGAGCGTGTATACAGTTTTAAGCACCTATGAAAAGGCAAGGGGGAGGAGGGTGGGTGCTGAATACCACTAGCATTTAAATGTCAACACTGACTGCCTGAAGAGGTATTTATGTGCCTAAACTCTTCTTGTGAATCTAGGTCTTTAATGTTTAATGTGGATGTTACTGATTGCTAGAGTGAGATGAATAATTCACAATTAGCAATGTATTCATCCAGCCTAGATTTTTCTGCTTGCGGAATGTGCAAGAGTAAATCTAGATTTCCCTGAATTTATTTGCTTTATTCCTTTAGATGTATTGCAAACAGCTTCTGTCAGAGATTTGTTCATCACAATAGAATTCTGAGCTTCATGAATTAAAGTGTAAGAGTTCAGATTATTCAGCTTATTTTTCTGATCTCTGATTATGATTTCTAATAGGTTTTGAACCTCTTGGGGAGTTGCAGTAGATAAAGAAGATGAAGGAATTTTAGAACACTCTAATTCTTGTCCTCTTTAGCCACATTGCTTTTCAGGGATTTGTAGCCATGAAAATTATCTTGCTGTTGAATTTATTTCCCAGAAACTGAGCTGAAGTTATTTTTTCTTTCAGTGTGTTGTAAAGCCTTTGCATATAAGGTTACTACGATTTTGAGGAGGGGAAAAAAAAAACAAAAAAAACACAGAAGCAGCCTGGTATATCTATCTGATTCAGTTGCCTGTGTTTTGTTACATAGCATGTCTTCGTTCTCTTGGACTGCAAATTTTCCTCATATGCATAGCCACTGTGACACTAAAAAAACCATGTGAAACCACTGTTAATGATCAGTGAATCTCATTGTTATCTCTTTGCCTGCAGAAGTCACCCATTTTCAGTGGAAATGTTGGATGCAGCTGTTGTCCATCTCTGGGAGTGATGTGCATCTCTGAAGCTGCTCTTGTATCTTGGGACATCAAATCTGCACCATAGCAGGCAGACTTAATCCAGCTGGAGAAGAGACTGCAGCCTCTCAAGTGCTTACAGTAAATCCCTAATAATGCAAAAGCTATTTTTTAGTCAGTTTTGCACTCACATGTGCTGCTTCTGTGTTTCCTCTGTACAGGAATAAATGTCACCTATTGTGTAAAACGGTGCAAATAAAGCCTGTTTACTAAAGCCTTTGTGGAAAGTGAGTGCAAAAGGAATAGGAAATGGATGTAGAACTTCATCAAAAATGCACAAAAGGTATTTTACAATATTTGTCTAGCTCTTAATGATTAAACAACCAACATGTCAAGCAGTTGTGATGCAGAATATATTCACTGTTTGTTTGGCAGTTTAAGGCACCTAATGTACTTCAGTGCAAAATGTTGATGTTTTATTAACATATCAAGCTTTTTTAATGTGTCATTAATTAAACATTAAAAAAATTCTCCTGGATAACTGTTGTGATAAAACTCCAGTATTTGTCACTGCTTTCCAACCATGTGATCTATCCACTAAATCGCTGAAGTGCCAACTGCACTGTAGCAGTGGGAACACTCTAAATGTCCATCTTTGTTTCACAATAATAATTATTTTGCTTTAATTTCTTTTTTGGACAGCCTCATTAAGTTAATACATTTTTCCTTCGGAAGTAGAGAGGTTCATACTGCCTGGGGTTTCAAACAGGAAACCTATTTACAATCAGAAATCAGGTGATTACTTCTTTTAACACATCTTGTTAGCCTAACCTTCTGGGTTGATTCAATGTGGACATGCCATGGCAGAAAGAGCAGAGTCTCCTCTATAAATGGCTGTGTGAGGACCCTCTTCACTCCTTGAAATTTATAGAAACCCTCAAAATATTAGAGAATGTTTCTTATACATGTATTTTGCATTTATTATAGCAGTATATTTTGATGTGAAGCCACTGGGAAATAAGGTACAGGTCAGTATCATGCAACAAGTGATTCAAAAAATATAGTGAGTAAATTGCTGCCACAACAAGCTGGAACTGAATTTCTTTTGGTGTTCAGTTTATCATAGCACTTACGTTTCACATATTATTCAGCTTGGACAATAGTAACAGCAGACCCACATTCCTGTTTCCTGCCTTAATTTGTTAAGTTTTTGATTTTTCATATAATTCCTTGTGTTCTAACATAATACTTTAATATTAAAGCTTGCTTCAACCTGAAAAAATGTTCAAAAGCCTCTAAAATACTTTTCTGTATTCGGAAAAAAAAAAAAAAGAAAGAAAAAATACTTCTGTTTGTGGATATTCCTACAAAACTGAGTTGATGGGTAAAGAAAGGCTAAATTGAGTTCTCTAACTTTGATCCTCCCATAGCTTGAATATAAAAGTAATGCTTATAAGACACAGGTGACACATAAACTTTCTGTGTGGATTTTGATTTAGAAGGAGAACCTAACTTACACTCTTGCTGGCAACATCATTGCACTGACAATGTATTTCAAGAGGGCACATCCAAGGGGAACCTCAAAGTCAATTGCAATTCTGTTTACAGAAATGGGCATGTGGTGCTGATACACAGTGGCTATGTTTTTAATCCACTGTATAGCCTAATATAAATAAGAGATATTCATGGCTTTGAGCACATAACATTTGGAAAACTATGATTGCTACAACAAGTAACTAATCAAGCACAAGAAAAAAGTTGCTCAACAAAAATCTAAGAAAAATGAAGTTTTCTCACAGCTTGTGGAAAATAGTACAAAAAGAGGATGTTTAAAGGAATGTTCTTGTCACAAAAACCTGTATTCATGAAATCTAGACTGGTCCACATGGGACAAATAAAAAATAGCGTGCTAGAGCTACAGTAACTCCCCTGCTTGAAAATAGATTCTGGTAATAAACTAAATTTGCCTTTCTTTCATTGGGAAAAACTTCTTGAAATCCACATTCTTGAAAGTTTTTCCAAACCTTTTATCAAAGAAGATCTACTGTAGCTCCATAAAACATAACATCAGAAACTTCTTTATAAGACTCAGAAACTTACCTTCCTGCTGTCTTCTTAAAACACAGGTTTTCATCTGTAATGTTCGTTACTGTGAGGTAATATGTGCCAATGATTTTAGACTTCCTGTCAATAATACACCAAGTGATAGACCCCTGTTGTATATCTCTTAATTTTAAAAATCATGACAGCTCTAGTAAATCAAGATGAAATTTCTACCCAGATCAATTTACTCAACATCCTATGGGTGAATTTGCTGACCTCGGGATTTTCTCCTCTTTGGATGGTTGAGATCAGGTGTGTTGCTATAACGATGAGCTTGTTTCTGAGGAAAAAGGGAAAAGAATCACTCTTTCTCAGCATCATTCTCTAATCTTGGCTTGGGGATGTCATTAATGAGAATCAGATGAGTGTGCATTCCATTCTGCTTGCTTTTCCATCAGCTTTCCTGATTTACTTAAGTCTCTCCTGATTGTAGTCTCTTATGAAACTTGAAGTCAGTAAACATTCTAGATATCTAAATACGTACTTGTTTGCTTGCTTTTAATATAGGAGTTCTGGGACATGGGTAGCACTGTATTCCAGGGTTGGATAGACAGAGCCTTTCTGCTTGGCCTCGGAACTTTGCATCTACACTGCAGATTTACATTCCTGTGCTCAGCACTGGAAAATAATTAAGTAGCCCCACCTCTCTCACTACTTAGTTATTTCCCATCTAGCTGTACTCATCTTAATAGCGTTTATGTGCAGCTGGCACTGGTGAACAAAGCTAGCAGGGAACTCTGGACAAGAACTGAATTGCAAATTGAAGTTTCTAAGGGGCTGATCTGCCTAGGAACTAGGTCTCCAAGGTACTAGCTGAGGCAAACAAAACAGATGGTGATTAAGATCTCTAGATATCCAAGGTTGCTTTCTGAAATTGTACACCTCCAAAGGAAAGTCATGTGGGCACTTGAAAGTCTTCACTGTACTGATTACATTTAATATCTTTGCCTTGCTACTGAGCATCCTGGAGACAGTCCTATGAATATGTACTCTGACAAAAATAATTTCATTCCAGCATACCCACCGGCTCTAGTGGCATCTCTTGTTTGATTAAGCATTCAGCCCAAGAGCAGGAAATTGCCAAATCTGTCCAAAATGGTGGCGGGAATGAGAAATACTTGTAACAAACAGAGATAATTAGAACAGGGGGCATAAGAACAGAGTCTTTTCTTACTGCTTCATAAGTAGCAACTTATGCTTTTAGACCATTTGTATATTTTCTAAGAAGACTGACATATAAATTCTGAACATTTTCTGCTATTTTCTGCATAAGAAAAGTATGAAATTTCAAGAACCAGTTAGATTTTCTCAGCTATTTTAAAGGCTGTGTACATCTGCAAAGTAATCTGTTTGTGTAGGAGAATAGTACATAATATATACATATTAATTGCAATTCACATAGTCTATACAATATTCTTAAATGCATTTCTTTTATCATCAATAAAACTAGACAACTCAAGACAAAATTAGGGTAAGCTGTTGTTAGTATAAAGAAGATTTATGTGGATTTTATTTGCACTGTTCTTCAATATTCAGAAGTCAATTAAATTAAACTCATATATATATATATAAAAATTATGGAATCAAAAAGGCTCCAATATCTTCGCACACGTGGACATAATTTGACCTATGTAAGTATGACTTTTCCTGAAAAATGTAATTTCTTTAGAAGAGTTAGAATTTGAACCTCAATATTCCTAATTCTTATTAAAGATCAGGAGCTGTATATCCAAAAAGAATTGGATTGCTTATTTGTAGTGTTTTTCGCACCTAAATAGTCATCTTTCAATATCAGTATTAATGTTAAGGGTCTGAAAATAGATATGAATGGCCAATTTGCAATGAGGTTTCCAGGACTAGCTAAACTTGTCATAAGACCAGGGGAATCATTGTAGAAGTGGCTTTTTACCAGAGGCTGATGAAGATAAGGAAGATCATTTTTAATTCCTGCATAAACAGGCTACAATCACATATTTCTCAGAATATCTTCTCAAACAAGATAAAGGTTACTTTTCTGTTAATTTCCAAAGTTGTTTTATACATAAATTAACATTGAATGGAATTAATTTTTCATTGTCTTTCAGGGGAAAATATCTTCAAAGTACCATGTAGAGCAGGTAGAGTTTATTTAGGCTAAAATGTAGAATTACTGCAACATTCTTCCTAGGAAATTACTCTGTGGCCAGTCCAGACTGCAGAAACATGGGGAGGACCCTGGGGAAGGTGGAGATGGTGAATGAAGTGTACGCAGCTACAGAGTTAATGTGCAGAAGGGGGGCTATTCAGCTTTCTTTTTTGTCCCTCACTTTTTTTGAGGGGGGGGCAATTTACAGGTTATGTGGCAGTAATGGAAGAAAATGAATGTTAACAGCCTCTCTGTGGAATGCACTGGAGGCTCAGAGGCACAAAGGAGAGAATGCTTTGAAGAGACAGCTCTTCAGCAGTTGGGCGTTTTGAAAGGTATTTGCAGGATTAAGCCCAAAGGCATTGTATACCTGAAAAAAATTACCATGGATAAAGTGTATTGAGTGGGGTATAAACTTTTCTCACATTCCTCTGTGGTTCCTATTGCCACCATGAGCTGGCAGGCTACCAAGTGTAATTGTTTAGAAATACAGAATACAAGGAGTTTTGCAGATGTTGAGCAATCGTCAATAAAGATCAGGTTAGCTTTAGACGGAAAAATCCCGGTAGCCTAGCACAGTATCTCCATAACACAAGACTAAATTTAACCCAGCAAGTTAAACATTTCCAGATAAGACAAACAGTACAGAAACACAGAATGGGGTCAGGAGATTAAAATAACAATGCCAAACACAAGTGCATGAAAGCCAGGACTTCAATGAATGGCTTACTTCTGATTCTTTTATAGTACAAGCTTCAGAGTAGCTACAAGTATCTTTCAGTTCAGTTTATCCTTTGGGCTACTATATCCTGTTTACATTTATGATCAGCTGAAATACCAGCAATAATACCCACCATTTACCTCTCACAGTATTTGTGAGAGACTCGCTGTTGTGGGCACAAACCGCTAGGCTCTTGCATCCTCCTTACTTGTCTCCCAGAGCTATAGCGTGAGCAGGCAGGCAGACACACTCTCCTCATCTCTGATACATCTCTGGTACCTTGTGTCTGACGAGGAAAAGCAGGGACATCATGTAGAAAGGCAGTGCAAATAGAAAGCCAGCCTACTCGCCTGCATTGTTTCAGGTCAGGAGTCGCCCCTTGTTCCGGCTTTTTCAGGTGGAAAATGTTAATAAAAAGGGCCCTGTGCTGCCCAAATACACAGGAGAAAAACCAGAGGGATGGAGAGAAGGGAGGCACCAACTCAGCATTACAGAATACCAGTACTTAAGCACATACAGGGTAGAGCATGAAGTGTCCAGTGGTGCATAGATGTTGCTGGAGGGGCAGCAGGTAATTAATACTGGGAACAGGAAGGTATATCTGAAGCTTCATTCAGCCAAGAAACATAATTGCTGATATTCTGCTTCACACATCTTCATTCTCTCCTGTACAGAAGGTAAAGCGCTGCAGGGAAATCCCTGTAATATTTCCTAGAGGCGCTGAAAGACAACAGTATACTCTGCATTCTTCCTTTGCACAAGAAAGAGAGAAAACCTAGAAACCGTTAGCAGTGTTGGTTTTTTATACGCTAGTGCATCAAGGACTGTTAATACTCACAGGCACCTAGAAAAAGACAATCACTGCTCAGGATGGCTTACAACCTAGCAATGTAATCTCTACAGTATGTTTGTATAGACCATGACACTCCATTCCTTCAGCCCAACACTTTCAGTTTCCCTCCCTCAATCATCCATTTGCCCAAAGCTACTTGCAAAATACCTGTCTCGTATGAAGTTGCCAATCAATTGTCATATTGCTACCAATTGTGATCAAGCAATTAGGTCCAAAAGAGAACTTCACTGTGTCGCTTGTACCAAAGTTGAAGAATAGGCTCCTGCCTTTAATGAATAAACAATGGCTCCACCTTGTCTGCTTTTTTCCCAAATCAAGATCTGTTTTGCTGAAATTTATTTTAACTGTATTTCATTACTGAATATCATAAAAAGAAGTAATAAAGAGATATAGTGTGTTATTTTCCCCTGAAGTGATGTGAAAAAACATTTTATTGTATTTATAAGCTTTTTAGGCTATAACTTTATGATCAAACAGTTGTTGCAGCAATGAATTTTATCTTCATAATATCAACTGGTGATTTCTCTTAAAAATTGATGCTATCTTTTGTAATACTAAATAATTTAATCTACAAATAGTTATACAATATAGATGTACTGTTAAAACAAAAGGACAGTGCTGGCACAAGGACAAATGAATATAAACTGATTATGAAAAAATTCAGGCTGGAAATCAGAACAAGATTTCTAAGCAGCTGGGGACTATGGTTCAAAAATAGCCTTCCAAGAAAAAAAAAAAAATCAAACCTGTAGTGGGAGCAAAGAAGCATTTAATTTTTGGAAGAATTTGATTCCTGCTGTCCCAGCAAATGTTGCTTTTTTGAAGGCATATGCTCTTTGGTGTTCTTGCTCAGTTTAGGAGGGTCTTTGAATCAGCTTTATCTTTTTTTCCACCACAGTTACTCTGTCCTTGACACTGCAGTTCTACCAATAAGAACAGCCTCCTTTAATGTCTATTTTAACACTTTCAGAAGACTTTTGAGTTTTGGGCATTTTGCCATGAAGAACCAGGGACCTCTTCCAAAACCCTGTGACGTGTTTTTGAGAATTCCACATGAGGGAAATGACATGTTCACACCTGAGACAGGTTTGTTCTCAGAGCTCTTGCTCTTTACTACCTGCTGTACATCATTCCCAGCATTTTATGTTTCTTTTCATGTCAGTGAAATCTCCTGTATTTGTGACAGGGGATTTTGTTCCTGAGTAGAAGATTTAATTCATGTCTTTGACTTTTCTCGTTCTCTCCTCTGTGTGGACTACTCTAGCCAGAGACAAAAATGCTGAGATAGAACCCTATAGATTATTTCCCTGTAATTTTGTTAGCTGCTCTTTTAAATGAGCAACTTCTTTCTGCGTGTAAGCAAGTCTTCCCTTCAGCCTGGTGTTTCCCTGTGTCAGCCTATACTTGAAAAGCATGTGAATTTCTCATGTCTTCCTGTTCACCCTAATAACAGAAGCCTGTACTCGTGTTACCTGTCACATCATTGACATTTCTCTTCATTTTGCTTGTTTTTTTTTAATTTTATCTTTTCTTTTCTGTATTTTTCCTTGTTTAGTTGTGTTCTATGTCTCCTTCCAGGACCACAGCATGTTTTTCTGGTCGTTATTCAGCATAAGTGTCAGGGGTCTGAATGCATTTCCTACTTTCCCTCATTTGCTGCACCAAAAGATATTTAATTTTTAATGAGACAGTCTTTCAACAAGGCTTTTTATCATTATGAATAATCACTCTACTGTTTTCTCTTCTTAGTCTGTACGTTTTGGAAGATATATTCCCAGAAATTTTGTTAAGATTTTCTAATTGTAGGTCTGCCTGCCTGTTGCTCCTACTGCTGAGTCAGAAAATCAAACAGCTCACACATTCACAAGACATCTGATTGGGAGAGGCTATAACTTCCACTTTTAGGAGGCTACAAACCTACTGAAGATGCACTAATGTTCTTGCTGGCCAAGTGCGATGTTAAAGTTCATTTGAAACCACTCAGCTCAGTCTTCTCTGGGAAGACTTGAAAATACCGTTGGCAGTTAGAGTCTCTACTTTCCCTTCACCTCTCCCTTTATTCAAGACTTACCACAACCTCCTCCTGTACAGCCACACATGTGTGCACGTACAAGTTCTCATGCACTTTCTACAGGCATGTATCTGTTACTATAGCTTTGTCACCTTGCTGCACTCTGAGCACACCATTTCAGGAATAATGAGATACTGTGAACAAGAGTTTCATACATAGAATAACAGATTTCTGGTGATGATATTAAAGTATCAGCAAAGCTCACTTCTTCTCCCTGTCCTGCTACAGACTTTATCGTGGCTCTCGTCAAGCCAGCACTTCAGTTCTCCCAATAAAAGGTCCTTCATAAAGGTATGAGAAGAATAAATTCACCACTGATTGGTTGATGCTTGGGTGTTGTGCAGACAGGTAAGGACAAACCTACCAATATAGAGTCTTTCCATGAAACAGAAAGTTCTACTGAGTATTTTCCCTGATAAGAACTTTCCTAGACTGCGGCAAGACGGTCAGCAGAATTTTTTGGATGCACACTTCAAATTATTCATACATTTCTTTTTTCTCTGTCTCAATTATACTCTGACAAATAATATAGGAAGAAGAGCATCTTTTTTTTTTCTTTTTTTAATCTGAAAATTGAACTTTTTGAAGAGACAAAAAGCACATTGGAAGTTGTCCTTATGTCTGTAGCCATTCTGAACGCAAACTTCCTGTAGTCCATGGCATCCAAGGCCAGTTATCTGATTATATACATTTGAGTAAATCCGGCTATTATTTGAAGAGAGATTGGCAAATTTTGCTTTTCCTTCAAACAAAACCAACTTCATTTGTTAATAGAAATGTTTGTAGACGTTTTAAGTACATAAAGATACTGGGGAGAACACCTTCACAGTTTTCTGAAACAGCAAAAAGTTGAAGTTATTTATTTTACAAAAAAATTGCTCTTCACACACGCTAGAGAAGATATTCTACTTCTACTTCAAAATAATACTGCTGCGTTCATTAGAGAGACATTGCAACATCAATATTCAAAGGCTTTGTAGATTCTACGATAGTGTACCTAGTTCAGCATTATCAGAGCACCACCAGATGTAATGCTTAGTAATCTTATTACACATTGACAGCTTACACCCTAATGGCTCTGATAGAGCTGTTATGATGTATTGTGTCATATCCTAACAGGGATATAGTGCTAAAAACAGCTGCATCTTGACAAGCTCCACATAAACTAGGTCTGAAGGATCTATGACTCCGCATGTTGACAGTTTATATTAGCTAAAAAAGTTAACATAAAATTAAAAATTAAGCTCTCAGAAGAGGTCCACTTTAGTAATCACAAAACTTTGCTGTTATCTAGACTCTTCTGTGTGAAGATCTTGAAAGACTTTGATTAATTGAAACTTACCAATACCTCTGCGAGCTATGAAATTTTCTAATATCCCCCATCTCACGCTGAGGCACAGATATGTTATGTGTCTTGTCAAGGTCACCCTGCAAGTCTGTGACAGGGAACTCAGTGGTCCTTGCTTCCACCCTAAGCCTTAGTCAGAGAGTTCATCTTCTCCTAGTGTTTAGAAATATTAACAAACTTGAATCGCACCAAGTTATCATGTCATTCAAAGACCATTTACTAATGCAAATTCATACTAATTCTAGTGCTAATTCTTCAGCATTGGTAGAGGATAAAACTGATGCCTTTGCCCTTGGCTTTCCTTGATTCCATTCATTAAACTTAGACTGGTGATATTATTTGCATGTAATTTTTGGAATTTAATTCTGAATCAGGGTGAGAGCAAAAGAGAGATTTTGTATTCTCTTGCAGGTTGGTTCAGAATTGTCACAAGACTTTGCCTTTACATAATTTAATACAGTCAGTGTGACTATAGAAAGGACCGCGGGACCATAAAATATAAAAGTAGAGAGACAGCTCAGGTGCAGAGTAAAATGAGATTCTTGTACTGGTACAGTCTTTTGCTTTTCCTATGGGGAGCCGCAGTTTTGAGCCTTTAAGCTTAAAAACCTGCAATATTTTAGTACAAATGAATATTAAACCTGGGTGGAAGCTTCTGGCTGGAGACATTGAAGCCAAACAGGAAAGTGAATAGGAGTTATCACTGTACTTGCAGTTCTGCTGGTGCTGTTATAAGGAGCAGAGTACAAACAGACAAAATATTTTCAGTATAAATGGTGAATGCAACTGGGGTACCTGCAATAGGCTTAATTTCCTTCTCACCATGTTACCTCTCATACTGTCATTCAGCAAATGATTTGCTGCACTAACTCAGATAATCAACATGCCAACATTTTTCAGAAGCGTGCCTGGACATGAAGTGTGCTCTTAATTTTCCCACTCAAAGTGCAAGCCACCAAATACTGCCTTCTACCAAGACAAGTCAGACGAGGAAAAATATTCCACGTGCCTTACTCCAAGAGTCCGAGTATGCAGTCTTACTTTGCCCTTAATCACATGTAGTTACAGCAGAAAGAAGAGTGAAAGACAGATACCTGAGAGATGACTCATAATATTTTAAAAGATATTGGCACACATTTAGAACAAAGAATCAATAGTCTGTCATTTTCATGTCATTATACTAAAACATAATTGATACTGTAGCTTATATGAAGCTTACGATGTCATGTAATATCACAACCTAATGAGCAATTTAATATATGTGCTCTAGAAGGTATAAATACAACAATTTCCAGATCATATCCACAAGAGCTGCTTAATGGTCAGTACAGTTGTAGGAAAAAAGCCACGGCCTAAGGGGATGAGAGACTTAATGTCAGTTAATAACATTTCATGCAGCATATACATGTACACATCCTCCAGAGAATTGCAAGAAGATAAAAGGATGAAGAGATAATAGATATCCCAGCGGCTGTTTTATACTGGATTCTCAATTTAATCTAGTCTGCTTATTATAGAAGGGGAAATAATTCAGAAAATATAATTTATTCAACAAATTTCTTCTCTAATCCAAAGGAAAATTTTCTCTAGTTTCTTTAGTATTCAAAATGATTTACAAAACATTTTCTGCACACAATGCTGGGTCTGAAAATACTTCTGAGATTTCCTGTGTAAGTTTTCAAACTACACTGATTACAGAAAGAGAGAGAAAGAGAGAGAGAAAGAGATCTGTGCTTCAGCGAAAGTCAATTGAAAAATCAGGTACCTGATTTAAATTTAGCAATCCGTTCAGTCATACTGATTACTGAAGTGTGAGATAACAGAGTAAATTTACCTGCATATTACTATTAATACAGTGAGTGCTTTGTCTCTAGAAGTCTAATTATTGCTACGTGGTTTACGAGAGCATTATTTTCTATCAAATCTAAACAAATATATAATAGGTTTTATAATTTATTTTTTTTTCTAGGAATGTTTTCCAGTGTTCCTTTAGGAGAATGCAGAACAGCACTTTAAAATGCTTTAATTTTATTTCTATTCAAAACAGCACAGAAGCACTTGCTTATCTTTAAGAACATATATAAGATCCATTGATTTCATTGTATCATGTAAGTGTTCTAAATAAAAATTATTTTCTCAGGAAAAAGAAAATTCTTCTTAGTCATTTTTCCATGTAATTACACTGTAAATCAGAATATCTGACTATTTTTAAATCTTCATGTAGAATCCCTTTCACAGGTTACCCAGTTGAGCGTAACCATAGCCACTGAGTAATTCAGAAGTTATCATTATCAAAGCTATTTATTAAAGGTATTATTAGAATAATGCGGCAGTCTCTAATTAAACAACCTGATGATATATCCACATCTAAATAACATAAATTACCCATAAGACTATTTCTGAATGGAAAATCCTTACTTGGATTTTTCCAACCAAGACCTCTTGGAAACCACCACTGCTATCCAGTTCTTCAATGGCTCAGAATCAATAGAGTCTCACTTTATTATTTGCTGCAACATTTGGTTGATAAGATTTGTATTCTCCAGTCATAGCAGCATCCACTTTAAAGATTTAAATCTTTCCCGCATACAGCACAGGCTTACTGTGCCTGGATATCTAAAAACTTCACATAGTGCTAGATCCTTTGAAACTGTCCAAAATTAAGGAGAGATTAGTATGTCTGGCAGTTAGAAGAAATTCAAACATACTCCTTCTGTTTCACAAATGGTCTTTATTTTTCCCCATAAGAGCTTTGAAATAAAGAGTTTAGAGTTTTCTATGCCCTGATATTTGTTCTCTAACTCAATTGTGCATGTGTTCCTTAACCTGGATAGAAGCATTACTGTATTTTGAAATATGTGACCTGGTGCCAAGGCACATTAACAGGTGGCTATTGCTTTCAGAGACTTGTGGCAGCATAACTTACCAGTTAGGTAAATGGCATAATATGTTACATTGGACTCCATCCATTCCACTTCTATTTGCCTATGATATTTATTCTTGCACACTCAGAATCATATTCACTTGTTACTTTCTCCTTAATTTGCTATACATGACTCTGATGTTAGTCTGTATTTGTTACTTGTTTCACTGGCTGGGGAAACAAAATGGCGGAAGAAGCTTCTTTCTCCTATCAGTCAAGAGATCACTGTTTTTGCCATTTGTGTATACTGAATCCTTAGCATTGCCTAACTGTTTCAGGACTTTTTTATTTCTGGTTTACCAGAATAAGCAGAACCTATACACTATTCTGAGCTCTGCATAGAAATCATTATCTGATTGCAATTCTTCCAAAATGGCTGAGACAATCTGGGTGCTGCAGAGGTGTATGCAGTCCTCACCTGTGAGGCCATAAAAATTTCAGTCTTGTTTAAAGAGCAGATTGGGCATTCACTGAAAGAAACCACATACAATACTCTTTGGCCAAATAAAAGCAAGGATAAGTAAGAAATGCCCTTCAGGAGCAGGTCAGTGCATTTCCAGGCCAGTATTCTGCCTCCAGTAATGGACACAAAAGGACAGCACATAAGCTTGGCCACTTTTTGCAGTCCATTTCCCTTATACAGGTCCTCAGTGTCCCAAATGGTTTTATTACCATCTGTGGGTACATGCTTGCCCAGTACTAAAAGGACTAAGGGCACCTTTGCAAGTGTTATCCATGACTTCATTTAATCCCTTTCCCAACCTGCCAGCAGTGGCTTCCTCCACCCCTTCAGTGACCCTCGGTTCCAGAAGTTCATTCTGTTAAGAAGTATTTTCACCAGCTTTAAACAAAACCCCTACTGGTTTCAAGTTTCCATAGTTCCAATATCATGGGGTTTTGTGAGCAACCATTGTGTATTCAGTTTATCTATTGCCTACATGATTTCATGAACCTCAGTCATATCCTTTCTTGGCCTTCTCTTCTCCAAACTGAAGTGTCACAGCCTTTCAGTCTCTGAAATTCACTGAAATTCACATGCAGACTTTTGGTCTGCTCGGTTTTATGATGTCCTTCTGGAGATCCTTGCCATTGAAGGCATTGGCATTCAAGGTGAATGGCACTGATGGTGACCAGAGTTTATTATTATCCACAGGCTTGCAATTTCACTGTTCATTGCCCTGTCCAGATCACAGATGAAGATGCTGGCTACAACTGGTCCCAGTAACAATATCCATTCTGAAAGCTTGTCATTATTAAGGTCTACCCATTGAATCCTCTCCTTTAAAAAGCTTTCCTCCAATCCCATGGCAACATAATTCTTAAATAAGCCTTTGGTGTGGAAGTGGATCAAAGACATTTAAAGTGTATTATGTCCATTTGATCCCATTTATCCATATTATTACTGAAAACACCACAGAACTCCAGAAGCCACGTGACTTTTTCCAACAAGGTTGTACTTACTCATACACATACACACCACCCTAACAGAAAGGGAAATCAGGTTCACTAGTTTGTCATCCCAAAGATCATTTCTAAAGCCTTTCTGACAGATGGCAGATACAACAGCTGTCCTAGTCCTCCAGTTCAGTGTCCATTTGTAATGACATTTTACATCCCTTAGGCAGAAGTTTGGAAATTTCACATTCAGAACTCTTGGTTTTATGCCATCTGGTCATGGTGACCTTCCTAACCTGCCTGGCTAGTTTAATACTTCCTGTGTATTTACTTCAAATTGATCTATATCATCTAGACAATCTGCTACAGAAATGCATCAGGTGTGGGAGTCACAGCATGAAATACCAATGCAAAGAATTCACTGAGTTTCTCTGCTGTGCCTGCATCAACCTGTATGTCTCTTCTATGTCCTTGCCATGAAGCAGTAAAGGTAGTTATTGACAATCCTCACTTAATGAATTATCCATCTTTTTCAAGTCCAGGTATGATAATTGTCCCTAATGTTAGGTGAACAGAGTAAGTTTTAGATTTTGTGAACGTAACTCTAATATATAAGCATGATGTGCTCTTAGTCCTAAACACAAGTGTAGAGTTTTTCCATAGCTTGCACATAGGTACTATTTTCACAATCTGCTTAACTTGTTAGTATTTAAAGACTTTTACATCCATTAGAAAAGCATGGGTCACCGGCTGAGATCACACACTGCAAAACATGCAAAATTTACTTACATAAATGTTTATCCAAGAGAATCAAAGGACACAGGTGTAATAGAAATATGCCATACCACTTCAAGCAAGACTAAAGCAGCTTCATCCTCTTCTTAAGGGCTTTGGAAAAATTAAGTCCTTACTCTTGGAAAGTAAGCTTTCCAAAAAGATCAACAACAGTCATGCTAACAGGAAAGTTTGTGTGCCGCTACATGTGTGCTGTTCCTATAAAGTAAAGATTTTTCAGTTTCTACACTTTATGCAAGTTAACTTTCAGGCAAACAATGGGATATACAGAAGTGTAAATCAAAAGCACCCACTACCTAAAGGAGAGAGAGATTATCAATTGCTTTTGGTAATTAAAGTGATAAGAGAAAATCTATGTTATTATACTAGAACTACTTCAGCAAAAAAAGAAGATTTATCTCTTACACAACGCTTACACAATGCTTTTCAGTTTTAAAACCTTTACAAACACAAAACTATACCAAGTCTGAATGATATCTAACCCTGTACAGGGAACAGTGTAAGGTCTATATGTCTCATTCTCTACTTCAGACTATATTTTCGAGACATAAGAGTGTTTTGGGAGTGGGGAGTACCTCAAAGGGTGTTTGAATTAGAATATGGGAGCCCCAGCTCCCACAGGTGCACGCTGATCATAACAACATTTTATAAATTTCACTCAAAAGTCTTCAGGTGTGCCTTATTTTGTTCAGGGAGGACAAGATTTGTCTCCAAGAATGGCCACTAGTTTTTATATTAAAAAGGAGTTATTATTGATTTATTTTTCTTATGAAGGCGCATCAGTCCTATTAAACATTAACCCTATTAAATTTTAAAACACAATTGCTAGTTCGATGTTCAAACTTCGGACATATATCCAAGAAGAAACATCCATGACCTCATAACACCCAGTGAGAGTGAGATCAACCCTCAGAATTATGTCATAGAAAGAAAACAGAGGATTAGTGGCAGTCAGAATCTTTCCTTCTGCAAAATATTTCTGTATAACTTCACATAGAGCAGTATGCACTATAAAATGCTTCTAAGCGAACAACTAGATTTTTCTGATTTGAGATATGTTATCACTTCTACTAGACTCAACATTTCCGGCCATTGGTCTATCTGATACGCCGTACAAAGGGCATAAAGTTTCACCCTTCCTAGTATTTCTTAAGAAGTTTGTCCTTAAAAAAAACACAGAGATTTTTTATTAATACAGTGGTACTACTTAATGGCAGCACACTAAAAGAAACCTTGACCATCAGCACTCCTTAACTGAAAAGACAGAAATCACACTACCTTTATAACAGTCCATTAATTCACATCTGCACAAGTAACTGGCTGGGATGCAGTACTGAGGTAGTATTTTATATAGCTCTATCAAAATCCCCTCTCAACGTTCAGGTTAACTCTTTGCTGGAACAGAGGACACTCTTGTCTTTTCTGAGACATTAAACATAACTAAGTTTTATGCAGTGACTTAAACCCTGAAATTAGGTACTAAGTACATAGCACACACCAAAGTGCAATTTATTTACTAAAAAAAGTCATAAAATAATCTAAACAGTGTTTGGAATGCTGACAGAAATTTGAACAAATATATTAAATATATTGATAACTTCTCCTCAGTTTTCACATTGTTATACAGGTATTTCCATGTGAGATTTTTGCACAACGCCTTCAGATTTAGTCTTTAGCAAGCATATCAGTATATTCACCTTTGAATTCTTTGAATTTCATGTTCTTTGTAGTACTACTAGACTCTTTAAAGTTTGAGAAAATTGCAGCATCAGTTTTTTCTGAAGAGTTAGATATGACCCCTGCAAACAAGGCAAACTTGAGGTCTTTGCCCCTTACAGTCTTTGAACACAGAGGTCCCATCCCAATAGCGTATAGATGGGTTTTTTAGCCAGATGTGAATACCACTGCCTTTATCCAAAGCGGTACAGACATATTTTCAGAGTATAAAATAGTAATCCCTGGAATTCTCTAAGGCTATCACTCTGCATGTCATTTTTCCCAACTAGCTTATTTAAAATAAAAAACAGACCATATAAAAGCTTAAAGACTTCTCAGTATTTCTGCTCTCCATATCTGAGAAAAAATGACAGCTTGATGTTAATTAGTAGGTCTGTTAAGCTCTTTAACCTCTGGAAGTAGTGGAAGCTTCCCCCTGACCTGTCAACTGAATACATAAAATGTAGTGAGAAAAGTGTCCCTGAAAAACAAAGTTGAAATACAAAGCTGAGGTGCAAGTGTGGAAGAATTCATTAATAGATGGGACTCAGCTCTTGCTCATGTATTTCAGATATCCTTGACCTCAACTCCAGCATTTGAACTAGTCCCACCTTAACGCTAACCATTTGATTTCTCAGATTATGAGAACTATAATCTGAGCAATTTGTCAATGTACTGCACAGGAATTGCAACAATGAAAAGTGTGGTTGTGCGTGGAGTGACTTATACTATGTATCATGCAAATCACAAATGATGGAGGTATGTTAAACAAAGATGAATCCCACTTGAATGGGAGGACTCTGGTACAAAGTGTTGACACTACCAAGGTGAAATCAGCTTTGTTTAACTTGCCTTTGTGAATGAGAAGAAAAGAAATTACATTAGGAGAATGGAAATAGAGTAAAATAAAATCAGTTAATCCTGGGTTTAGAACAGAGTTATACTAATTGAAGCAGAATTCCCATAAAACAGAAGAGACAACAGAGCAGGGAAACAAAACAGAAAGCAGCAGAAGTTGTTTTCTGCCTGAGAATAATGAGAAAAAAATAAACTGATTTCACAGGATACAAAGAGTCTCCATGTTTCATAGAACAGACTAGAGGGACAGGGAAGATCCTGGAACATACAATGGACATTTCGGTGCAAACAAAGCACCCATCCAACCCAGAATGTTGTCAGTAACAATGACCATAAACAGATACAAAGGGAAGCATGATGAATTATACTCTCCCAGCTATTTTCAGCTCAAGGGATTTCCCAATTCTGATGTGATTTGTTTGTTTAATGACACTCAACACATCTCTCTTTCCACTGCTTGTGCAGTCTCTCCTGTGACACATGTAAAATTTCTGTATCTCCAACAGCTTTTGAAAAGGAATTCCATAGTGCTATTTTTTATGCTTGTTGTGATACTGTCCCCTACCAGTTTCATTTTGTGGTTCTTTTTTCCTAAATGGAAGAGATGGAGATGCAGAAGGTTTGAAACCTTAAAATTTGTGTCTCTTCTACTCTGCTTTTTTTCACCAACCTTAAAAAATAGAATTCTGCTATAGAAAGTGCACAAGTTAAACACAGAACTGAAAAGTTTGCACAACATTAGTATTTCTTTTATAGATGGGAATCGAACCATGTCAGATTTGGACTCCAGCACAGTATAAGTAGAGTATGTCCTGTACAAGTCTAACAATGTAGCTATAAATCTAAGTCCTAGTACATTTACAGCACCAGCTGACAAAAAGACAACCTGGAAAGTGTCCAGTAATTTTCACCTTCAAAACCACCAGCTAGTGGTCAACAAAGAGTAATATGGAAAGGGGTCTTAGGTGGTCATCTTCAACATTTTCAGTGACAGTGTGAAATTAATTTATGAATTAATACCTTTTTAAAGTTAAAAGGTAGGAAGACATTATCTAGGCCTGAAAGATAATGATATTTTCTTAGAATAAATAGGGCAGGCAGAGAATGGAGAGATGATATTCACCATTATCATCATCATTGTTATTATTACTATACCATCCCACCGATAATTCAGTCTGAAAGTGTCCTTGATAAAGCAGCTGTGGCCTGAAGGATAAACAACAGTACAAGTAGTCTCCATCAGGGAAAGAAGGAACTCAACAAACAAAGCCGCATGATTTGCTATCAAGGTTGTCTTGTTTTCAGATGACCTCCCTTTTTCTGAATTCCCCTTGGTAAAGGTTATTTGCAAATGTTTAGTAAACGCAGCTTCTTAACATTCTCTCTGTGCCTTCTCATTGTAACATGAAACAAATAAATAAACCTTCAAGCTGATTGTTTTATTTCATCTTTTTCCAGATTTCATGGTGATATCACAAAAACTTGACACTCTTCTTGAACTCTTCACCTCAGAATCTGACATGTGCTGTATTTCATATATCCCTTTGGGATTCATGTCCTCTAGTTAATCTTCAGCATACAAGAAAGCTGAAAGGAAGGAGTCTTTTCAGCTAAGAAACCTTTCTGAAGACAAAACTTCATAGTTTCTATCTTTCTTTATTTGTATACACTAATGTTTCTTTTCTCTAGGTCATTGTAGTTATGATATTCATTACACTATTGCTCTGATCTCTAATTTAGCATGCTTTACACAGTGCCCTACCTGATGGTTCTTTACAAAAAAAAAAAAAATTTTAAATTAGTCTAATTACAAATATTCAGTAATAGTTGAAATTCAGCCACAAAAAATGTGAGCAATGTTTCTGTGAAACATGGTATAAATGGCATACAACAAAAAAGTCAACAGGTGAGTAAACCTGAAAGACACTATATGATGAAGTAACAGCCCTTGCTGGGTAGAGATGGTCAAGACTGACCCTAACAGAACAGGGGAAAAAGCATGGGATGTTCCTGGATAGAAAAATCCAGGTGGAATGCAACAAAGAGTACCTCTAAACACAGAAATAAACAATGGACATTTCAAAAAAGCGGTTTAATACATCACTAGCAAATATTTCTGAGATATATGTCCTGCTTCCTCTATATTCATCCTGCTTTCATATTGCTGTTCTTGTTAAACTAAAGGAAAATGGAGAGGAAGAGAGAGTTCTACATCTTAGATGTTCTATATAGACTATTGCATTCACTGGGCATTCTTCAAAAAGATTTCAAGTTCAGTGCTTATAATTACCTACATTTCCTTTGCAAGGTAAGATTTCTGCTGTGCAAAACTTTCTCCCTGTTATGAATTGAATGTTTTGCTTGCAGTACACCCTTTGCACATTTGATCAATGAATGTAAGACTTTATTAAATCTTAAAGAGCTTAAGACAATACAGAGGGAGTTTCTTTTTCTAGGCATGGTTTGCATTATAACTACCTGCAGTTCATTTTAGACCTGGAAAGTTTCATTTGGCAGGAAAAGAAAAGAATACATTTATCTTTAATATATGATCATTAAATAAACATCTTTCATTCAAAAAATTTGTTATATTAAAGAGTAGTAAAATTATATCAGCAATCTCTTTTATTTTGAAAGGCTGCATATAAGTGAGGAAATACAGTAAGACTGATGTAGAAAGGTATAAATAATAAGAAAAGCTTATCACTCTCTCTCCAAAGAAAAACTTCCTTATTTTACTTGCTATCCTGCCAGTCCTCCCTGACAGATAAAATTATTCCAATTCGTAGTTGACTTTGGGTAGGGTTTTTCAAGTTTCTGCCACGGGTATGCAACCCCATCTTGTCTTCCATGAGACCTGAGCATTAACCTAGCTTTTCAATCCTAGATCAATCTGGGAGCCCCAAATGTCCAGTTTTTCCAGTGATTCTCACATTGTTAATGAAGAGATGAAATGCAACTCAGCTTCCTTAACTACTACTAACAACCAGATGCACGAACTAGATTTGTTAGCCATAAAGGTTCACCTTGGGTCCAACAGTGCTTAAATTTTGCAAAAAATCAAAGTATTTTTCTTGGATCTTCAGAAGAATTCTTCCAGAGAAATGTATCAAATGGGTGATGGAGGTGTAGGAGTATTAATTCAAAGCAAACTGGACACACTAATTAACTGTACTGTCCATTTACCCTACACCATGCCCTGCCCTGACCATCCTTGACCAGTCTAACTCTTCCCATTCAGAAACAGGAAAGCAATAATCACCTGGCATGATTTATTATCTCACTGAAGACAGGCAGGGAGATACTTCTGTGTAAAACTTCACCCCAAAATAGCAAGAAACTAGGACAACCACACAAAGAAGCAACCTCAGAAAAGTAAGTAGCATTGTTAATAGCCGCACAGTGAGAGCACAGAAAGCATTAGTCCAAGTTCCCCACAGTCTGGCAACAGACTGGTATGGACTGGGTTTTGAATCTTTTTAGGTGTTCCTAAGTCTCTTGATCATTATTAATGGAGCATTTGTCCTACAACAATATTGTGTGCAATTGTTGTTGAAAAGTATTACCCTAGGTCCAATGCTGGGAAATATCTGAAGAGCTAGGGTTCATCTGTGTTCAAAAGAAAGTGTTAAGGGTCATATGCTTTTCTGAAGCTCAGATAAAGTACTGCTTCTCTTTGCTTTTCTTTTGAAGACTTCAGAAAAAGTGAAATCATGTGAGGGGTATGAAATCTGTCACACACAATTCTCACAGTTTTGTTAAAAAAGAACAAGCATGTTTTAGTTTATATCCTGTTCCTGCATAGAATTCATTTTCACGCACAGTTTCTCCCTTTGCACCAGTTTTATTCCATGGAAGCCCTGGGCTCTACTGGTTTCAGTTGAGCAACTCTGGATTACCCAGACTGGGAAACAGGTTTTCCAACAGCTCTATAAATCTCGGTTGCTCCCTTGAAACTGCTGCCAACAGGTGGTAAACTGCTGCCATTCACTGCAAACAATTTTGCAGCATCGGCATGAAGATACTACAGTAACGGATGGTGCAAAACAAATGGACTTGTGAAGTTCCTGGGACCACACACTAGGTCCATTCAGGCCATGAAGCAGTCATCAGATGGCAACAATTTTGTCACCACTAGTAGAGAACATAATGGAATATGTGTCCTGGAGCTGAAAAGCTCCATATCTCATTAACTATCCCCTGAGTCATGCCTGTCACCACTAGCTTTAAGTTTTAATTTCCTTGCTTTCACGGGTTGTCAAGGCTATTTGACTATATCTCTTTTGTGTTTAATCAGCAGTACTAATGCTTTTGAAGAGATTATGTTGCTAACCTGGTGCTCCAGGAAGTTACAAACATAGAATTGTTTATACAGGAACAAATTAAGTACAACTCTTTACTGTGAGATAGAAAAATAACTAGTCCTATGAAACATAACATCTTCAGCAAAAATGCTTTGGAGAGCTAGATTATCAAATGTAACAGTTCAGTGGTTCAATTCATACCTGACAGGCTTCAAAGAATATATATGCAAATTGATCTCCCAGCTGCAAGGGTAATTAACATGGCCTGCTGCAGGGGGCTGTTCTTCCACCCATTCTGTTTTATTAGTATTTTAGTGACTTTACATTTTTCTCAACTCTCTGTCTTTTGGTATGGAAATAAATTTAACTTCCTGCTTTATGTAAACTTCATTACACCACAATCAGCAGGGAATCTAGCCTGCTGCAAGTGCAAACATTTGAAAAGCAATACAGCCTGATGCAAAGTTTAGCAGTTTACAAACACTTTTGTTGTTGTTATTACTATGTGTATTTTCCTGGGTTTGCCCAATACACTTTTTGTACTGTATTAAGGGACGACAGTAAGCCTGATTCTTCCCTCGTACTTAAACCAGTTTAACAACATTGAGATAGAGCTAGCAAAGGACCAGAGAAGACAAAGAATCTTGGAACATGCTGTTTAATCCTTTTGTTTGCTAGGGTATTCAAATCATATTTGCACTCAAGCCAGGGAACATTTTTTCCAAAGCATGAAGGATACAGTCCTAAGTGTATAGCATTTCAAGCAGTATCAGACCCATTGGTTATACACTGGATCATGAACTGAAATATGCGGTTCTGTTTCCACAGAGAGCTATGCCCTCTGTATTACATATTGTAAAATGTTCCCAATATGGTTATGAGGGAACACCAAAATTATTTTCCCATTATATAGTAAGAGTGCAACTTAATGGGAGGCAATCACATTACACATGCCTGGGAAAACTATAGACATAAAAACATTACTGTGTTTGGATACCTTTCATAACCAGAAACTTCTGTATGAAGCCACTTCTACAGATTATAAAGCAAAATCGTATGTTAAATCATTTTAAGCAAATATTTATGAGTAGACATACAGTAACAGGTATATCTATAATTCAGAAGTGGCTAAACTTTCCTTTACAGAGGGTCACTGAAATCAATTGATTTACTGCATGGATAAATGTAACCCAGCCCACTGCATGTTTCCATGTTATACATTTTTATATGAAAGTTCGACATCAGTATTTTCCACAAAAGCCTTTACAAGCTTCAAACAAAATATAATACAGTGCGTATGTGAATGTGTGCATGTGGATAACCACACATCCATGCTAAATAATGTTGGGAAAATCTTATCAGTGGTTGAACTATTTTGTTAAGCATTCAGGCAGTTTTCTCTCCAAATCAGTGTCAGCTACAAATACAGAAAGACTCCAGTCTGTATGTTACTGGATTTAGGGCAGTGCCCTGGAGGGCCAGGTCATGCCCCATATTTATTCTCATCTGATGCTAGAGTGCTAAACAACTACAGGAGCTCTTCTGCTGCCTACACACTATTGCATACCCAAAACTTAATCGAGGTTAATTGTATGTATGCTGAAAGGACTCTGGTGGGAATGGCAACAGAATCTTTACTATATGAGTGGATAAGGCCAGTCCTGATCCTTCATATTAACCCCGTATCTTTCCAGAAAGTAAGTAAATGGACTGTGAGAGAGAAAAAGAAAAATATGGCAGAGAGAGAGAGAACCAGCTTGTTGAATCCATTCTATGTTTATTAAGCTTGTTGTTTTAAGCATTAACAGATCAGATTTTTCAGTGATGCCTTGTAGAATTAGGTGCCTATTTCCCTTTGAAATTTATTGCTGATTGAGAGTTTATCTTTCTTAACTTCCTCAGAAAAAGCCAACTTGCATTTTGGTCTGAAAAGGAGACTTCATAAATTACATGTTGCCAGTATGGTAAATTGCACCTTTATGAGGCAATTTCTGGCAGATTAGCTGATGTGCATCACCACAGCTTCACGTTCAAGTGATTTGGACATAGCCCATAATGAATAAGACATTCCCAGCAACAGAACACTGATTTTGCATTATTATAAAGCAGGGGTTGACAGCAGAATACCGATTTTGCATTATTATAAACTGGGGACTGAAAGTTACTGCTATCTGGCAAGTGTTCAGCAATCATTTGTTGGCAGTCTCAGCTGAAAGGCCAAGGACTGGGAGAGCAGGGAGCCTGAACATATCTTTCTGTGAGAGAGTCTCTCAGGTCAGTGCTGAGAAATACTTCAGTGGTCAGGGAAGGGGCTGAGAGTTAATCTTGCCATTGCCACTCATTCATGATGAAAGAACAAAGTCTGAACTTTCAGAGTGGACAAACCTCCCTGTTCCGCATCTCACAAAACTCAGGCTTTGGAACAATTACAGAGAAAATGGCAGGCCTGTAACACAAGCCCGAAACACTGACAGGATAAGAGAACAGTCACAAATAGGGACTGATTTTTTCACCTCTTTCCAGTTTTGCTGTAGAGCTGAAAAGGATGAAATGGCCAACAAAAATTCTCCTTCTGTAATTTTCCACTGTGTCTGCAAAATAGCTCTTTAAATGCCATTTGACCTTGAATGCAAAAATAATCTGTCCTTTATCAGTAGTGTCTTTTCACAGCCTGGCTTGCAGCATCAAATTTACATCTTGCCCGACTGTGAAGCGTCTTGTGATAATGCATTCAAGCAAGTACCTGTGCTCCAGAAATGCATTGCTCTTCACTGTATAAAAAGTGGAGTGCAGATGCCTTTTCTCTGTCACTTGCCATTTGACTCTGATGTATGGGCACTACCACCATGTGTTAGCTCTGGCTCAGATCCGGCCCCCCTCTTCCACTCAAGGCCTGTGCTAAAGCTTTTGAAAACTAAGGACCTCAAGTCATTCCTATGTAATAACAAAAACGTTTCTCCTTTGATACCCTGCACGTCTTTTTCTCCATCCCCTCTTTCTATTATTCTGTTTTACTAAACTTAGTGAGATTGTTTATGTGAAAAAAATTACCCACCTGAACCAGAGCTGGCAAAGCCAAGCATTTAAGTTACACAGCTGTGGATTCAGATTAGTCCTGGATTCAACTGAGTCCTCCTCTTCGTACTACATAGTGCCCTGTGCTAGTTCAGGTGACAGATGACAGCAGGGCTGGGATATGTGTCAGGGGTAGCCTTTTTGTGCAAGACTGCAAGGCAGGCAGGGGGTGGGATCTGGCACATAGGCACCTCCTTGACTGAGAGAAGGAAAGCTGCCCTAGCCCTTCCCACCCACTCCCACAGGAGTATGTGTTTTTTGGGGCAGAGGCAGTAACTATGTGCTTGAGAGTGGCTGGCATCTGCTGGGTCTGTTTCTGATTCTTTTGGAGCATGCCCTGACACAAACTGCAAGAGGTAAATCCAAGAAAGAGTATGGTAACATGGATAAAATGACGTCTCTTCACAGGCTAATTAAAGTACTGTTAAATTATGATGCACTCTTTTAAAAGTGCAAGTACAAGAACTTTTCTCCCCTGGCTCTTTCCATTGAATTCAACACACTGATTATACAGCCTGGAATAAAGAAGTTTGACAAAAACTAAATCAGGGATCTGCAAGGGTCTTGATAGGACCTTTCAACAAATTAGAGAAATTACGGGGCTGTGGAAAAAAACACTGCCCTTCTGCATCCCCACCAGCAGTAATTTAAATGAAAATGCCTCAGGAAGGATGTGGGCCTCTGTAATTCTTGTGCCCATTTTCCAAATACCTTCCAAGCACCATGCAGGGTGCACTGCCTCTCTCTATTGAATGCTGAGTGTACAAAACTGATGGCAGGTGACCTATGCCCTATCTGCATCATATAATCTACAAGTAACACTGCTGCACAGCAGAAGATGCTTGGCTTTTTCTATGGAAGAATTGCTATTCTAAGATTCTTTTTGTCTAGCCATGAAGGCAGGAGGAACAAATGTCCTTGGCATCTATGAGGGGCCACCTAACTGCAGACCTGAAAAAAAACTCTGATTATACGCCCTCCAGCTCATGCTGGATTAGTGTCAGCTGCAAGACCAGCAAGCTGCGCTGTGCCCAGCATGTGCAGAGTGGAGACAAATATATTGGAGAAATTGCAATTTACCGAGGGAGAAAAACTGATGAACTCCACTCTCTTATTTTGATTCTCAGTCTCAGGAGCTGGTAAAGATATCAAGACATTTGAGCCACATCCCTATTGTGCATCTCAACTGACTTCTGGAAGGAATTCTTCTGTAGTAAGGAGGCCTTCTTCAGGGTTCTCCCAACTAATATGGTCAATAACCATGTCTCTGCATACCAGCCATTGAACTGCACATCTGTTTCTATAGAGGCTTCTGGTGGAGAGAAATGGACCTCCTCAGCAGCACTGAAAGTCTCATTCTGCCTCCTCCTTGTCCCTAGTTTTGCCTCCTTTTCAAGAAGGATGTTTATTTATCCCTTACCAAAGCCAAGTTTTTAAGCAGGTATTTAGCTTCATCTACTGTGCCATGAAGTATGTCTGGGCGTGTTAGAGTGGCCCAAAAAACTGGCACCCTTATGGCCAAAATAGAGCTCAAGGGAATTTCTTGTAATGCCCTCGCTGACTTGGAAGGTATCAAGTGCAGGCCATTGTAGATCAGTATTTCACTGACTCATTTCACATGTTTTGAATGAAAAAGTTCTCAGCAACACCGAGCACTTGGACACTTACAGATTAGTCTGTTTGTCTGCAAGGTCAGAACATGCCTTAAACAACACTATCAAGTAGTCAAGTGAGGAAAATAAAGCACAAGCATTTGAACAGCACACACAGTCACTGTATTAATGTTTTCGTAAATTAAAAATGAACAACTGTCTAACTCAGAAGTGTGTGGGACATTTAATTAGTTTCATCAGACAGATTAATCTTTCCCCGAAAAGTTATCCAGGATGATGCTTCTGAATCTGGATGGGCTAAACATGGGACAAAGTATCAAGAAAACCTGCTGCTCTGGTGGCTCCGTATTTGCTCCAGGAACCCCAAAAAATTCCTGCAGCTGTAGCAAGCCGCTGCTGATCTTGCCCATCAGGCCAGTTCCAGCAAAGGAGCCGAGCAGGGATGCCACAGGTACAGTGTCCTCCATAGGTGGGCCCTGGTAACCCTGCACAGAGCTGCCAAGCTTCAGAAGTCCTGGAGACCCTTCGCCTAAATGTTTGCAAGGCCTGATATGAAATATGAAAGGATTTTGGTATCATTAAAAATATTTTAGACCTTATAGCACATAGTCACTTGTGCTGGAAGTAGTAAGTAAGGGAGTTTGCAGTTACCAGCAGTACGATGTTCACAGGTTCAAAAACCTGGCAACAATCTCATCGGAGTCCTCCCCTCTCCAGTGAAGGTGCTCTTCACTGTCAAGACTACACACAGAGCACAAGATGATATTATGGACAAGCATGGGTTAACAGACCTGTAAAAGCATGATTAACCCCTGACATGCAGAGCAGCCAGTGCAACTCTAAAAAATGTACACGCCTTTGGCCTTTCTCAGATCACCCATGGGCATGTGGATAGCTGGGTGCTGCCTGGTTGTGGGCACCAGAGCTGATGATGTAACTCACAGCAGGGGAGTTGACTCAGTGTTTTCCAGGGTCCCTGGTGAACCAGTGTGGCCACAGTCCCCAAGGTGACTACAGTGCAGCCAGCTGTGTCACCTGTTTAGGAACAAAGCCTTGAAAAATCTCCACTTTTCCAAAACCACAAAGTTAGCCTTTCTTTGGTTGTTAACTTTCTCCACTGCAAAGTGCAGCTGAGAAAGCTGAGCTGTGAAACTGCAGAAACAGCAAGAACTAAGAAAAACAGCTAGGTGATAACAAGAGTTCTGGATATCCCCTACAGATTAAAAAATCTCCAGGGCTGGATCAAGAGAATAGCTTGGGAAACTGAGGGGAGAGGGAAAGGGAGAAGGAGAAGGAGAAGGAGAAAAGGGGAAGGCAAGAGGGTGTTAGTAATAAGAGTAGGACAATAACCCTATTAAACTGTAGTTTATTTGCTTTACTTGGTATATCAGTTCCCTGGATAGCAGGTTAGGAACATGAAGGTATAGCAGCTGTGGCATCATTTTCAGGACAGTTCCTGGGAAGCTGCCCAAGACACATATGGCCAAGCAATGCTAGGGAACACAAAAGCATCCTCCTACAGGCAAGGTGTAAAACATAGGGTCCTGATTGCTTGCAAGCATGAAACAGACCCCACATTTCTCAGGTAGGTTGAAGCTAATTCCAGACTCCTGGCTGAAACAATAAGAAGTCATTGCATTCTGCTTATCAGGTATTCTCTATCAAGTTCATATATGCACACTATTTCTTCCTTACTTCCCACTTTTTTTTCTGGAGATGTCTGCGGTTCAGTGATGGGAGTTTGTAAAGTTCTCTGATTCCAGCTATAGTTTTTAATCCCCAAGTTTTTCATGAATGATTAGATACAACACATCCTGTAAATATGCATACTGTAACACAGAAAAATACCCCAAAAACAGTCTCTGAATGGTATGATTCTTTGAACTTTGTATGGGTGCTTTTACTTTTCATTTCTAGTACTTGAACTCTGCGAAAGAAAGCCCATATTGACATCTTCTACAGTCTGACTTCCTTTTAACTTCTGTTTCTCTTTCCTACACCACATTTTCTACCTGGACCCCACATTTGTCTTCTCTGCTCACTCACTGAGAGAAATGTAGAGTCAGTAGCTTAAGCACAGTGCTCACACCAAGACCCAATTCCAGGTGACATACAGCTATAGGGCCAGAGACAGAAAGGCTGAGTTACATTAACAGCACTACTGGCAGCATCCCACTTCCCAAGTTAATCACCTCTAGGCTGCTGCTGGAGCTCATGCTTTTTTCTGCTTCACACAAAATGACACGTGTTATTTCAGACAGTATGAATACTGGTTCTTCAGTAGCCTCACTCCTTTTGACTGAGGCGGGTGAATTCAGCTGGTAGATCAATAGGTAGTCTCTTTTGGGAAAAGAAATGGCTGGAGGTGGAATCTTCTTGATCCAGCACAACTAGATGAGGACATGGGCCATGAAATTATCACTGATAACTTCAGTGACAAAATCCAAAATTCAAATCAGCAAAAATTTTCCCCTTTCCTGGAAACATCTACTTTATATAAGTGCTTAAACAGTAGCTAAGCACATAGATCTATGCATACTTGTAGAAATGGCTTTTTGAATGACAATATTATGAGAGATTGAAAGCAAAATCATTATAATACACATCTGTGTTTTCTATATAACTCATTCACTTCAGTTTCTATTAACATTTTACAGCATCTGACATTGAATTTTCACATTACATACATGCATACTCACACACATTTAAAGATAATTGAATGTTCTGCTTAATACAGTGGTTATTTTCTCTTTCTGAAGAAGAAAATTTTTAAACACATTTATTTGAGGACTTTTATTTTTTTTTTTACTTTTGGAAGGATTAAATTAGAAGACTATTTTTCCCTCAAATTTTCTCCAAGGTGTAACTAGCTTTTTTCCACTAGAGAGGCAGAATATTATCCCTACCCTACTGTATTTATTATTTATAAAACATTGCCGGTGCTTTTAGAAATCACAGGGATGCATTAATAACTTCTACCATGGCTAAATTTTGTCAGCAAACCATGCCACTTTGGAGAAGCAGGAAGTGGTGGGTTTAGTGTTAAAGATTCTCTGGTTTTCAAGAACAGATATTTCTCCTCAAACCCTTTAACAGATGTCATACGAAGTTATGCCTTCTCATGCAGCGACAGAATGTCCTTCCAGGCCTGCAACAGTCTCCAGGAGATTCTTCCCATAGTTAATTCACCCCTATAAATTCTGTGCTGGAAGGATCTTGCACACATCTCTCAGGTTCCTGTGCTAGCAAACGGTATCAGCTGCAGAACTAGTAGGTGCAGACAGTGTTTGTGGACATGAAGCCTAGATCCTAAGACCCGAAATCTTGCTTTTATCTGGAAGATCTAAGTTTAGAAATAACACTTACTTACAATGGAGACCCAGACGCTACATCCATAAATGAAATCTGAAATCATATCAGACTGAGAGGTGAAAGAAGTACTTTCACGACCTGCAATTTAGTCAGTACCAATTCCTACTACTGTTTCACAATTAGCCAAAAGAGGGGGCTAGTTCATTCCTTTTTTCATGTTTTTCAAAAACATGTTTCTATTTCCCGACCTTGGGTAATTGGAATACTCCTGATGGAAAACAAGGTGGAATCTTCTCCAGCGGCACATTTATTACTAGCAGATTGACTCACAGTGAGGATCTTTGCTTTCCATTTTGTTCACAACACTTCCATCTGCATGACTGTGCTTCATATTAAAAGGCCTCCACCTAGCCACAGTAGCTTGCAACTTTGTTGGACCATTCCACAGCATCAAATTACCCATGGCAAGAAAAGAAGACCTGTTGGGCAGTGCAATTTCAGTGATCAGAACATGCATTAAACTTTTCTTCACCTATAGCCCAGCAAAGAAGCAGGAAAAGTTGTTACGCAAGTTTCAGCATTAAGTATCTTTGACTTATTGCTGTGATTATACTAATTGCTCATCTTCCTAGTGGGAGGTTGCAGGAAGCTGTTTTGAAGTAATCAAGCTGAGATGCGGCCTTCTATTTATAAGAGGCCTGGAAATCTTACTCTCCCAAAAAGAGTATCTAATTGAATCTCTAAAAACAGCAGATACAATTTCTCTTTCCTCCCTCGGAATCTCACAGAAGAGTTTATGATTCAGTTCTTTCTCACTGTGAATGTCTGTGAACTTTAAGCAATGCTGCCCAAGAGTACCGCAGACAGCACTTGTGCTCCTGTTTGCCCAGGCTTTGAATGCACAGCTAAACCTCTGCAGCTCTGTATTAACTCCAAGATCATCTCATAGAACTATAAGGTACCATACAAACATACACATTACCCAACTCCTAGGCCGCTTAAATATAAAAGTAATAATGTTTCTTACCTATGCCGAGGATTTTGGTCCAAAGCAGTTCAATGTTGTGATAGATGTATACAGCACCAGTGAAAAGGAGTAAATCCTGGCTGCCTTGCAATCATAGCCCCAAGGAAACTCCACCTGATGGGGAGGGATAGTTTATGTCAAGAACACTTTGATCTACGCTTATCACAGTAAGGACCACTGAACTTTGTGTCTCCATATGAGACCCTTTAAAGTAAAAAAGGGCCCAAAAATCAATGCATTTACCTCAGACAAACGAGGGCAGAGCCCAGCACCAGCAGGATTTGAACCAGTATTTCTAACTGACCTATTGAGAACCTTTGTGTGGTACAGTTGGGGTAGCCGTTCTCAGAGCCACAAGATCATTCTGCTCAGATGAGGTTAAATTTCATCATAGATCACTGGCAGGATTTTGCTGTTGTAGATGTTGTTGTTTTGGGTTTTTTCCTAGTTTATGACTACAGCTTCTTGGTAAAACTGGGCACGTATTCTTAATAAGTTGTTCCAGGAAAGCCAGAATCACTTGGTATCAAAGGTTGTATTTTGCCCAACACTTTCAACCGAAGAAAAAGAAAATGGAAAGTCTAAATGAACTGTTCTGACAATTTTGAAGCATTCATTTACAGGCACATGCAATAAACACAAAAGGAAACACAAAGGAAATAAAGAGCTAAATCCACACTGGTACTGAAGGAAGCTGCAAAAGTGACATCTTTTTTTCACAGTAGACTTGCTACTAGGGATATTATGGAGGCTGAACAAAACTCAGGTTAAAATCCCTCCTCAGCAAAAGGGGATTTGAAGGCATGTGTTTCATCTCCCAAGGAAACATCTTACCCCCTGACTGTTCTGTAAGGTATCCCAGGGTAGAGGAGATGTAAGAAAGACAAGACTTTCCTTCAGGCTATATTTGCCTTGATTATGAATATGAATATGGATATATAAGAGTGGCTTTAAATATGAATTAAGCTGGCTTAAGTGTTTGGTCCTTAAAATTCTATCTAAGAGTTTTCTTACCTAAACATCGGTATTTCTGGACGTAGTCCCAGCTCAACAACTGTGTCCCAAAAATTGTAAAACAATGTCAACAGGACTATGAAAGAAAACACATCACATCCCAGACTAGTATGCATGTCAAGGCACTTTCCTGGCAGATGAGATACCATTTCAAATCACCTTTGGCAAAAAGATCTCAACTGAGTTCTCCTACACCGTGTGTGAATGCCCCACAGGTGAACTTTTCAGGAAGAGGGGTTGGTGGCTGTGTAGGGTCTATTATTTTTAGATAGCTTGCCTCCACAAATACCGGTTGCAGAGACACAAGAAAAGAGGGTTTTAGAGAGAAAAACTTTGCATGGGAAACTGGGAGGATTAGGGAGTACCACTTGATTGTTTTATTAGACAGACTTATAGGAGTCAGAGGCCGGGGAGAAAAGATCGCTCTTGAAATGGGATTTGAAGACAGTCAGGAGGTCACCGCAGCTAACAGCAGGGTATCTGTTACAGAAGCTGGGATTCAGGGGAGAAAGACTAGGAGAAAAAGGTCCAAAATTAAAAGTCCTCATCGCCCTCTGTACATCATCACAAATCAATGCAAACCAAGTAATTCACAGAAAGAGGCAATTTCGTGTGTTTGTTTGCAAGCCTTGATGGATCTATTGGCTGGCATGTCTATTGTTCCTATCCTTGACGTGACATACACAGCACAGGTATCATGATGTATATAAGCCATGAAAAACTCCGGTGTGTTTCATTACCATGAGAAATGCAGGGGCTTGCTGCTTTTGACAGCCAGTGATGCTATTAGCTAGCCTTTTGCGTTGGTAGCTGAAGAAAATTCAGTCAACATATTTTAACCTTCTGAGCAATCCCAGCACATTGTGATCTTACCAAAGCAGCTGATAACAACTGAAGTACAAGCTCTGCGTCAGACAAACAGCAGCTGGGGGAAGGGAGCTCTGCTCTCCTTCCTCCCCCACACCAGCCCAGCTTGTAGATCAAGCTCGTCATTCCTTTCAAGGCAAAAGACATTGACAACATCTTTCTTCCTCAAATAACAGAGAAAGAAGGGAGCTTACCACCGCACTGGAGTTTTATCGAGCAGAGAAAATACGCGAAAGCAGTTGACAGCTCTAAGACAGCACAGTGAGGACATTCCAAACCTACCTGATGCTGGGACTCCAGCATAGACTTTGCATTATAAACTGAATTAGGCTCCGGTTCAAGATAAATCGTGAACTCTGCTGGCTTAATTTCAGCTCCTCTCTTCAGCCTTTCGTTAGAAGTTGTAAAGGTTCCTTCTAAGCTTTTTCGAAGTAAGGAAACTCAAGTGGTCTCCAATTTCAGTTGTGCACTGTGATTAAAGTAGGCTGTCTGGGAGGAAAAGGAGGGTAAACTGGCCAGCCCTTTGAGTTCAGTCTGGGTCTCACATATGTAGGAGTGCAGGAATTCTTCAGCTTCACATTTGGAAATGGGCCCAGGTCAGAAAGTAAAAATAGAAAATGTGTATGCAATTCTAAGAAGCTCAGCTACAAGGAAAGGAGAAAAAAATATCCTGTAGATCTTGATTCAAGCTTTTTGGAAGTTTCAAGGACAAAAATGAAGCAGTTCCAGTGCTTCATTTCATTTTGAAAGTCGTCATTCATTATTCTGCACAGTGCAAAACTATTCCCAGCAAAATGAAAGTTTTTTTTTTTAAATTCTGTTTTATATTTTGCTTTAAGAAAACCACTTAGGCAAAATATTCATATATAGTCTCTATGGTTATTTTACAGAAGGAACACATTTTAGCCATTATTCTTTTAACACTAGAAAAGGAGAAAATACACGGTCAATGGAGAGAATTAATGGTAGACAACACTGTTCCTTTAAGCTCCAGCCTTAGTAGAGAGCAGCTGTATGATTTCCCTCAGGGAATACATTTCTGCTTTCTTGCTCAAATATCCCCAGAATGGGTGAAACAGGTTTGCATGTGCACATGTATCAAAGAGAAGTTGTCTTAAAGTGGGATGGCCAAATCATCCATACATGTAAAACTCATGCAAATTCCCTGTATAGACCAGAGCACAAGCTACATCCACACTGAGAAGGCAAGTACAAAGGAAACCAAGGACCAAGTAACATGGGATTAAAACATCCATCCCTTGATCCTGCCTGTTGGGAGATGTGTTGTGCAGGGGTCAGACAGCCATAGCTAGCTATATAGGTAGCTCTGCATGTGTGTGTGTATGCAGCTACAGCCACACATAAAGGAGGCAGCAGCAGGTGGAAACACAAAGGCCAGGGCACCACTGTCTACTTTTTTCCCACAAAAATAGTCTGGCTGCTACTGTTGCTGCTGAAGTAAGAAGTGGGGAGTGGGAGGAAGTGGTGGCATGCCCAGGATGCAGCACTGCTGCTCCTTCCCTTCCCATTTCCCCATGAAGCCTGACTCTCTGAAGCTTTCCCTGCAGCTCCTTGTCCCCTAGCTGTGTTCTTAGTCCTCCCATGACAGAGGAGATGTCCTTACCAGGGTGGTGTAACTGGATTTTGCCTATCAAAAGCAGCCTCAAGATAGCTCTGCAGTGAGGCCCCAGTGGCCCCCCAAGCCAGTGTCCACGGGCCAGGCTGTTTTGCCGCTTTGGCTGCTGGGGACTCTCATCACCCCACAGTCCCCAGGCTGGCACTGCAGCTCCCAGAGCTTGGGACCAGTGCAGGGATCGGGCAGCTGCAGGTGAAACTCATGGGGCTGTAGAGGCATGGCAGGTCCCTCCGTCAGGCTTCTTCCCATCAGTGGCAAGATGTACAGCACCCCTAGACAGTCAAGGAAAATTGGTCATTCCCTAGGACTTACTTGACTCAATATAATGAGGTCATCTTCTTGAGCCTTTTCTTTCTGACTGTATTTTTACATCACACACAAAAGAGGAGGAGACATAGCTGTTGGCCCCTGAAGGAAGGATATATGTGTGGGTAAACACACACTTTCAATTTAAAAATATTAACAGCACTGTCAATCTCACTGGTGTTCGATCTGATCCAAGATTGCATTTTATTCCTACTTGACCATAATGATTTTCTCTTTTTTTTATGTAACTGTAGTAAAATAAATTTCTGCAAAACAAGAGCACTTGAAACTTCAAATAGATCAAGTGTGAAAAAACAGAAAAGTAAGAGCAACTTTCAACAGTTCTACTTGCAGAATCAGGGCAGACTATAGCCTAAATGAATAAATAGAATGACTAGCAATTCTATTGAATTATATTGTTCCGTTTCAATTTTGTCCCCCAATATAAACAGCTCAGTGACTGATGCGTTATTGTGAATTTGTGGATTATGTCTGTAATGAACATGCTCTGGAATGACCCTCTATGAGTAAATAAATAGTGGAAAGAAGAGACCTCTGCTGATTTGAATTTCTCACTCTTCTAAATCAGTTTTCAAATGCTCAGAATTTCTATTAACAACAAAAATCACCCCAAAATATGAATAGTGACATTTTTCACAATACAGATCTTCTCATCATCTTTGAATGTTCTTACAATGTTCATGTCTTTCAGACTCCTGAGAAGGTAGGCAAACAGGGGAAGGAATCAGCTACACGTTTTCCAAAACAGTATTTTCCAACCTGTGCTCACCACAAACCCACAGGCTAAGTGGCCTACCAAGAGAGTCTATGAAGAACAAACTAGTCATGAGTATGTTTGGTTTGGGAAAGAGTCTACCAAGAGATCAAAACCAGTTAAATTCTTTTTTTTACAATAGAGCAAGATAAACTCTGCAAAGTTCATCTTTCAGCATTCTGTGAGCAGAAGGCAGAAGAAATGTGGTCCTTCCTCCTCACTTTCAGAATGGTCCACGTAGTCAAGTCCTTTGATTTGAGGGTATGACTGGATGGTAAATCTCTGTCTGGCATTGTACCCTTGCAAATTTCTCCATTTCAGGTACTGTTGAGGGTTGTGCTGTTAAAGTAACTCAGCTGCTGGAGGCATCCCTCAATGTCCCCATCACCATGTCTGTGTCCCAGGGCAGCAGCATGTCAATAAAGTCATGTCCTTGGCTGTCACACTGCTCATCAAATCCAAATGGAATCCCAAAACTAGATCTCCTCAAATCTGGTGGAGAAATTGCTAGCTATGTTGCCAAAGTTTTCTAATTGCTCTGTCTTTATTTTAAGTTAAAAATCTCAAGCTGACACTAATTCATGCACTTCATTCATCTGTGCTGCAAGCAAAAAGACGGGTTTTAAATTAGCACCAGAATTGCTGAGTCACAGTTACTGAGATCCACTTTGGTTTTGCTGCTTTCAGACTTTTGTTATGAAATCTATATTGCTCTGCTGTGAGTTTAAATGGGGCAGGGAAGCCTAAGTTTTGCTGATGAGTAACTTCAGTGTTTGGGGGGTAAAGAAGAACCAATTACTTCAGCCGCAAAAAAATGAATATGCATACTGTAAGGAGAAATTACTCAAATATGGTCAGGTCACAGTCAGTCACAAGTATCACTGATAAAGAGCTACTAAAGTGGAATAATATTTATGCACTGCAAACAGATTTGTGCTGCTGAGCAAATCTGACTCCTCTCAGGAGTAAACCTCAGAAATGTGTTCCTTTGCAGGCAACATAGTGGGCAAACAAACACTTTAGCACCAAATAAAACAAAATATAAAACAATATAGCAGTGTTCAAATGGGAAAGCAAGAGGTGGATATTCTATATTATCACTTCTCAGGCCTCTTGTTTGAGAAAGGGTGACTGAGAAGAATACTTGCTATTATTTGTTACTATTGGTTATAACCTCAGTGCCCTAGAAGATGGAAAGCGGGGATATCAAACCTAAAGAAGTTGGTAGGAGGAGAGCTAATTGTCACATTCTTGTCCTCCTCTGACTGCTAGTTACCAGCACCCACTTCCAAAACCATATCACTTTATTCTTTCCACTACCAAACCTGCATTAATGGCAGCCTAACTCTGACAGAAGGCTTCAGTGTTCTGTGTACAGTGATGTGGCAGCTCTCAACAGCAATACATTCAAGTGTGAATTAAAAATTATGAACAATTCAAAAAATGGTTCAGCCACTCCTGCGTTCCCTTCTAGGGAGAATGTGGTATTTAGACACATAGGAAGGCATAGGCATGATGCAAATTACACTAAAAACTGCATGCATCTGGCTGTTTGTTGTTGATTGAGTTCCAATGGTATGTTCAGTAACTTGCATGGGAATCTTCCAGTGCAATTATTTAGGTCATTCCAAATTATAATGTCTCGTTCTTCCACCCCAATATTTACAGATTTTCATTCCTTATGCCGGCTCCAGCTCTTACAGACTGCGGGGAAATTTTACCAGCCAGAGCATCTTTAGTATCTGTAGCCAAGTGTCCACGACCTGCCCCATGGATATACAGATTTCCCAGTTCTTTTGAGTTTTCTAGGCCAAATTTGTTCTGTTTCAGTATAGCTCAGAGACTCCCCTGACTCTATTGGTCTTATTCCCAAGATCACTAGGAGGTGAAGGGGAAGAACAAACAGGACAAATGCATTCCTGATGTAAGCAGATGAAACCTTATAACCTCTTTTTCCCTCTGCCCCCATATTAGGACCTGTCAGTTGAGTAGCAGCTGTTTACACCAATTATGAATTTGGCCTAAGATATAGAAATAAAGCAGCAGATTATATTCCATGGAAAGTACATTAAAAATAAACAGTGCATGCGTGTGTGTGGCAGAACTGAGTCTTGAGTCCTTAATTATAGGAAACAGGAAATACTTTGGTTGCCCTGCTTCCCAAGATCAAAATTAGTTAATAATTTCACCACTTCTTAAAGGTTTCTTCTCCCTTTGGCTTTA